>OIZL01000011.1_pt1 | contig 180492 bp, 161 predicted proteins | sample 1588541 | NCBI WGS metagenome assembly OIZL01 (sample SAMN03283285) | human gut metagenome | biome: human-associated habitat; material: feces | host: Homo sapiens | place: Peru | collected 2012 | reverse complement strand
TGCCGCTATATCAGCCATTTAGCAATACCTCCATCAATTCGGTAACTTTTTTATATACACGCATTTTTTTTGCGTATGCAGAAAGGTTGCTCAGGTTTTTCTTTGAATCATTTGCATAAGCATTGAGTGCTTTATTAAAAATCTCATTGTCAAGTCTTGAACGGTATTTAAAACAATCGCAAATAGTCCTTTCACGGTCGTAAACAGGGAGCGTTACACCGTCAAAATCATCTTCTGTCTTGCCTACATCAATTATATTCTTTTGAATGTAATACGCTTTAACTGGCAATTCCCGAATATTTGAAATTTGATTTCTGTAAGTTCGAGGAACCGCTATTGACCATTCTCTTGGTGTAAAATCACTATATCCATAGTGGAACAAAGCTGACTCGACACAAACTATTCCGTAAGGCAACAGACTTGAAATTAGTTGTTCTTCACTTATATTATAATTATCAGGAAGTTGGTAAAAGCCATTTCGTATTCTTTCAATAACTCCGTCCTTGCACAGCTTTGCAATATCATAATTTGAAAGCCCTGCATTTTTAAAATCGGAAGTTTTTGCAATTGCACCAACATTTTTAAAAACATTTTTTGCAGTAGTTTCTTTCGACAACAGTTCACCAACTTTCTGCGTACATTTAATAAATTCAGTACGCAGATTTATTATAACAGATTTTTGATAAAATACAATATATTTTCAAAAATATCTAAATATCAGAATATTAATATTAGCTGCATTGCCGGTAAAGGTATATGATCAAAAGCGTCAGCTTTATCGCTTTAAAGTGTTGACTTTGGCTTGCATCTATGTTACAATGCAATTGATATTACTGAGATATTGTTTGGCGAATAACTGAATTGCGCGAGTGTAAAGAACATCCCTGCAAAAAGCAGAATAAGCTCCAATGAAATTGCTCTGTCATAGTTAATAGAACTATGACAACACAATGACAACGGGAATTATGATACATCATAATTCTTGGATAATCTGAATAATCCCAATAGCCCAAGCCAAACCTCTTATACAAAATTGTTTAAGTCGTGGCTTTGCGGAGCGAGTGGGAATAATTTCACACTCGTGAAAAAGCCTTATTTTATTGGGCTTTTGCCGATTGTATATGCTTTTTGGCAACAAAATGGCAAACACAATTTTAGAACAAACAGGCGGTACTTATACGCAGGTGGGCGACTATATGTTGCCCGATATATTACTGGCGGAAGAAGGAAAGGAAGCAAATATCGGCGTATGGGCTATGCGACACAAACGATAATTGCGGGAAAATCATCGGGTGCTGTATGCCAATCTGATGACTTCGGGAAAGCTTGTCGCATACCTCGACGAAATCGAGCAACAGGCAATCGCTATGTTTCTCCGGCTGGTAAAAGAACTTGTCGAAAAAGAAAATATTACCGAAGAACTCAAATCAATCGACCAAATGCTGTGGGTTCGGAAAATGAACAATATCCGTAACCGTGCAACGGAAATTGTGAACGCAGAATTGATTTACACGGTATAAACGCAACGGCGGCAGGGAATAATCCCTGCCGATTCTTTGTTGCTTAAAAACAGTTGACTTATTTGCGGATTAAACATATAATTAAACTGTATAAATATAGGGAACTGTATCCTTTATTTGAAACGGCATTTAATTCAAAATTACCACCGCACGAGTGGTATGGTGCAAATATAGTATTAAAATTTGTAATAAAATGAAAAGGAGCTTTTTTAAAATGAATGATTTTCGAACACAAATAAGAGAAGATATTAAAGAATATCAACTTCGTTATCCCAACATTTCTAATATTGAAAAAGACGAATGGGCGTTCAATTATTGGATTCTAGATAAATTCTTTTATGAAGACGAAGAACTTATTGAAGATAAAATCATTGATTACAATGATATGGGTGTTGATGCTTATGAAATATATGAAGACACAAAGGAGCTATACTTAATTCAAAACAAGTATTATAATGATTCGTCAAAATTATCCGCAGAATATGTGAAAAACGACTTTTTGTTAAGACCTATAACTGCACTTGAAAATGGTACATATCGTAAATCGGTGGAAGTTCAGGATTTCTTTAGCAAATATAAAAATCACGATGATTTTACAGTATATTTGCAAATTTATGTAACGAATAATAATCGCTGTGATGACGCTGAAGAATATGTAAAGAAATTTAATACAGGACATCCGAAATATCGAGCTTCTATATTTTATTTAGACGATATTAAGGAAAAGTATTATGGAGATATAAAACAGAATAAACAAAACCTTGAAGTTCAAATTCATAGCGTAAATAAAGGAACAATATTGAATATAAATACAGATGATTACAAGTTGGAAAATGTTTTGGATGCCAAATATGTATTTACTCCTGTTTCTTCAATATTCAGATTGTATCGAGATTCAATTGAAAAAAACTATCCAATTTTTGATATGAATATAAGAGAATACTTGGGAAACAAAGGCGTTAATAAAAAAATATACGAAACATTATTAGATCCCGAAGACAGGAAAAATTTCTTTTACTATAATAATGGTATCACAATGATTTGTGATAAAATGTCAAGTGTGGAAACGCGCTCATTTGGAAACAATATAAATGCCGTATTTAATGTGAAAAACCCGCAAATAGTTAATGGTTGTCAAACAGTAAATTCTATTTATGAAGCGTTAAAAAATGTTGACCCTAGAGAATTGGAGCAAAATTATAAAGATACTTTTGTTATGTTAAAAATATTACAAATCAACAGAGAAAATGAGTATGAAGAAATACTATACAAGAATATTGTAACATATAACAACTCGCAAAATTCCATAGATGAAAAAACCTTTGTAGCCAATAATAGCACTTTTAACAGATTAAAAACTGAATTCGAAAGCAAAGGCTTTTTGTTGCTGATTAAGCAAAGTGATAAAAACTCATATAGTACGCAGTATAAAAACTTAACAAAGTTAAAAGAGAAAAATCATGAAAGATTAGAAAAATTTGGATTAAATTCTCTAAATAAAGTTACAGATTTTTTTGTGCCTTTAGAGAAATTGTTGCAAGTCGTAATAGCATTTGCTTTGGGTGGGTATGATGCTTATACAAAAAAATCAAATCTTCTAAAAGATACCACAAAACAATATCAAACTGCAATTGATTTTATTAAGGATGATAGTATAACAACAGATTCATTAATAGATTTATATTTGCTGTATAAAAAAGCTGATTTATGTAAAAGCAATAGTGAAGAGAATCGCTTTCCTATACCATATTATTTGATTGATGGTTTTGCGAAATATGAATGCAATGAAAGAATTTCAAATCAAATATCTAAACAGTTAAGCGACCTTCAGAGTATTGAAAATATAATTAAGTTATATACAGCTGTTACAAAAGCCTATACAAGAGATATTAATGAAACTAATATAATTGATTATAATAAAATGATTAAACAACCAGTGAATTATAAATCGTTAGGCAAGCAACGAGATATTTTAAAAGACGTGATATAGATTGAGTGCTATATAAATTCAAATCTAATTACAATTATTGTAATAGATTAACCATTTAGAAACCGATAGTAACCAAGTGACAACTATTTGATAGCAAAAGCAGAAATACCTCATAGAATTGAGATAATCTGTACCAAATAAAAGCATATTAAGTCATAATTCCTAAGCAAAAACAGTTAAAGTCTGTTTTGTACTTAGGAGTGGGAATAAATTCACACTCCTGAAAAAGCCTTATTTTACTGGGCTTTTGCCGATTGTATATGCTTTTTGGCAACATAATGGCAACATAATTTGAATTATTGTAAAAGTAAAGAGCTATCAGATTTTTGAAAGTCTGATAGCTCTTTTGTATTTACAGCTTTGTGAAATACCATAGGAAGGTATAATCATTAAAGTAAAAACTGTCACCGTTATCGTCTATAACATAGATACCGTCAATGATATAGGAATACTCATACTCTGCACCGACCTTAAAGTTACCTTCTTTCGGAATGTTATGGCACCTGCCGAAACAAACATTGTTACGTGTGCGGTCGTTCGTTATTTCGGCATCCGTCTGCGGATCGACTCCGTTTGCCGGCTTATCAATGCACATTTTTTCTCTTTGCATTTTTTCATGCTCTGTCATTTCTATTCTCCTCAAAATTACTTCTTACTCAATAGAAATCATCTGATGAATTTCTACTTTCGGAACCGTGAAAGAAACCTTTCCGTCAGCATAGGTGAAGTCAATTTCTTCATTCTGAGGGACAAGAATGACCTTTTCGGGTTTGTCGCATTTCACACTGACATTGACATTATAAAGCGGCACAACGTCCTCAATTACTTCCGTGTCCTTGCCACGCACCGTTGTGTGTACATAAAGAAGATGAACGATTTTTCTGTCATTCTGCTGAAGAAGTGTAACGATACCTTTATCCGGAACGGAGCTTTCAATCGTGAAATCGCCGTTCATAAGCCGTTCAATAACGTATGCGACAAGCTCCTTAATATGGAAATCGCCGGACTCCGCATAGCCTCTGAAAATATCCCAGCCGATATAAGCGATATTGCCCTTGATCGCAGCGGTAGGATAGGTAAGGCTTCGGTCATTCGGAGCGTGCTGATGCGAACAAAAATGCTCTGCGGTACGGTTAAAATACGGATTCTGTCCGTTTGCGACGATTTCGGCGTCAATATTATCAAAGCGATAGTTTACGGCACGCATAAGGTATTCGGTTTTTCCGTTTACCGTATCAAATTCGGGAATAAAATATGTAGGTCTGAATTCATTTTCACCGATAAACTTGACACCGGTATCAACGCAGAATTCATTATTATCATCAAGACCCGATACGCCGGAAAGAAGCAATTTGCCGCCCTTTGCAAGGTAATCGTTTATTTTCGATTTAAGCCTTTCGTCAAACTTCCAAATATCCGGCAAAATTAGCATTTTATACTTCGTAAAATCCTCATCAAGGTCGATGAAATTATACAATCTGTTCGTTTCAAGAAGAATTCGGTTTGCGCCTGCATCGTACCAACCGCCCTCGTCTCTGCCTTTTATGCACTCTGCGGCAAGAACAGCAATATCGGCAATATACCTTGCTCCCTTGCACCACGGCTCTTTCGCTTCGACCTCGGCGTAAGCTTTTCCGATAAGCCCATAGGTCGATTTATTGAGAAGTCCCTCCGGGTGCATCTGATCGCCGATTGAGCATCCGCCGCCCTCGGCAAGGGAAAGTGCCGTTTCATAGCGCAGTGCGTTCGGGTGCTTAAATCCGCCGAATTCGCCCCATGTTCGGTGAAATTTACCCGTCATGCCGAGGAAGCAATCTCGCTTCGTTCTCGCATATGCCGCTGACATCGGAAAATGGTCATATCCCCAGCCGCCTGTCGGGAGGCTCTCCAGCTCAAGACATTCAATCGTATCAATCAAATCAGGTCTACCCTTGGAAACATGACCGGAGTTTTGGAAAATTATTGTTTCCGGATTGTGCTTATGTACCGCTTCCTCTACCCTGTCAAGATAGTTGCGATATACCTTTTTGCCAAAAGCTTCAACATCTTTAAGATTGTTGTAATCAAGGCCGGCAGCCGTCATATCCGCACAGCACTTTTCACAGCAGCACATCGGTTCTCCGACGATATCAAGAAAGATTTCGCACGGATTATAGTTTACCATGACCTCTTCAATCTCGGCAATGAGCTTATCAAGATAAGCCGTGTTGAAACACATCAGATGGTAGCCTGCCCGGCTGAAATCGGGAGCTTTACCAATATCCGATGGGTTTACTCTCACCCAATCGTGATGCTCAACCGCATCCTTTTCATCAAAGCCTGCCGAAATATATACCGGAGCACGAACTCCGATTTCCTCGCATACTTCAAGCTGTGCCTTGAGCAGGTCAAATTTCAACGTCGGATTCATTGTGTTTACCTTTGTCGGGTGATATGAAAAGCCGTGATGGCACTTTGAAAAAACTGTAATTGAATCAACATGACCCAGCTTCAGCGTTTCCTGCCACGCTTTTTTATCAAACTTTGCGCCGACATCGGGAATGAGCGGCGAAGTGTGGAAATCAAGGTGTACCTGTCTTAATCTAAAATCTTTCATAAATACCTCCAAAATACTGTGGTGCACAACAACTATAATCTATTTTCGAGAAAAATTCAAGCATTATTTGCCAATGCATATGATTGTCATTCACTTTTTGCTTTCTTCATCTCACGTCGCTTGTTTCGGCGTTCACGATTTATATGACGTTCAAAATCGCCGTTGTTTATCAGTTCTGCAAGAACGAATTGTTCAAACGTCGGCACGGTGCAGGAATAGAACCCGAGCCTGTCATTGAACGGTTTAACAAGCCTTTTCGGCAAGACCATGTATCCTACACGCAAGGACGGTGATATGGTCTTTGAAAATGTGTTAAGATAAATCACATTATCCTTATCGGAAAGTGCAAACAACGTTTCCGTTGGTTTCACATAAACCGAAAATTCGGAATCGTAGTCTGATTCAATAATAAACCTATTAGCCTTATCCGACCAGCGTATGTATTCATACCTTTTTGATGCCGAGGCAGTGACGCCGCTCGGGAAGCTTCTGTAAGGCGTTGTATGCAGAACATCGGCATCGGTTTTAGCAAGTGCCACACCGTCGATTCCGTCATCGCAAAGCGGCAAAAGATCATATTTTACACCTGCCGCATGATAAACCTGTTCAATTTTCTGATATGACGGCGATTCGATAGCATAGACCTTATCGCGACCCAGCAGATCAACAATCAGTCTGTAAAGATATTCCGCACCCGAGCCGATAACTATTTGCTCAATTTCAACATTTATTCCCCTGTTGCGTGCAAGATACTGCTTCAATGCCGTTCTCAGCTCAATACAACCGGCATTCGGCGATTTTTCGAGAATAACTTCATTATAATCCGTCAAGACCTTACGCATAGTCTTGCTCAAAAGGGAAACAGAAAACGTCGTACGAGCTGAAGCTATATGAGTTTTGAACGACTCGGATATATGAGAAACCTCGGCAAAGCCGTCATTCGGACTGAAAATAACAAAATATCCGCTTCGCTCCCTCGGCTCGATATAGCCCTCATCGCACAAAAGTGCATAAGCATGCTCGACCGTTATTGTGCTGACGCCTACCTCATCGGCAAGCAGCCGTTTTGACGGAAGCTTGCTGTTAAATTCAAACGTTCCGCTTGTTATATCGTCCCTGATTTGTCTGTAAATTTGCAGATACACAGGGCGTTTTTGTTTGTCAATTCTATACTTCATCTGGTTATATAAAATTCTCCGTTTCTGACTATTTTATATTATCAGAGCTATTATATAATATTCCCAACAGATTTGCAAGGAGGAAAATACAATGCAAACAAAAAGAACAGCAAAGCAGAACACAATGTGGATATGCACAACGGCAGTGCTCATGGCTATGAACGTGGCACTCAGCTCATTCGGAGTTCCCGTAGCCGGCGGACATCTTTATCTTAATGACATCGTTATCTGTGCAGCGGCGATAATCCTTGATCCGTTGGCGGCATTCATGGTCGGCGGCGTAGGCGCATTTCTCGGCGACCTATTCTTCTATCCTGCACCGATGTGGGTTTCGCTTGTAACTCACGGCTTGCAGGCAATTATCATTTCCGTTTTCTCGCACTATGTGTTGAAGAAGAAGCCTGTTCTCGCTTCGGGAATCGGCGTTACGGTCGGTGCAATCATCATGATTGTCGGATATTCAATAGGAAGAGCATTTATTTACAGCACACCCGAAGCTGCTCTCTTAAAGCTTCCGTTCCAGGTTCTTCAGGCGGTTGTCGGTGCAGTGTTCGGCATGCTCCTTTGCTGGAAATTCGGCATACATAAGCTTTACACAAACCAACTCATGAGAAAATAACAAGAAAGGACTGTTACATTTTTGTGCAGTCCTTCCTTATTTATTCTACGATTGACAGAATTTTGCTTCAATGCTATGATTGTACTATATATTGTAAACGGAGCAATGCTATGAGTAAAATTTTGAATGACAATCTGATATATGAAATTTTGTCTGTCGTTGAAGAAATTCCATACGGTCGCGCGGCAAGTTACGGTCAGATCGCAAGACTTACCGGTCGTGACAAAAATTCACGTCTCGTCGGCAATGTGCTCAGCCGTGCGGAATTTTACGGAAATTATCCGTGTCACCGTGTGGTCAACAGCTCGGGCCGGACTGCTCCGGGGTGGGCGGAACAACGTTCGCTTCTTGAAAGCGAGGGCGTTGAATTCAAGCCGAACGGCTGTGTTGACATGAAAAAATACCAATGGAAGCCATAAATTAAGCACCTCAAAGGCGAAAATCTCTGAGGTGCTGTTTTTATTTTTTTGAATCCTTTTCGAATATTTCTGCAACATCGACCAATAGTTTACAAATCGGAAGATGCTGCGGACATGCTTTTTCGCACCTGCCGCACTTTATACAGTCTGACGCTTTTCTGCCCTCCGAGGTGTGAACTTCGGAGTAATAATAATCGGCGTTCCGGTCGTGATAAAATTGCTTTGCATTCATGTCGGCAAACAAATCGGGAATTGAAATATGCTTCGGGCATCCGTCCGTGCAATAACGGCAAGCGGTACACGGTATCAGATTTTTGCTTTTAAATATCTCCTGAACCTTTTCAACGGCCGCAAGCTCGGTTTCGTTAAGAGGTTTAAAAACCTTCATAAAACCGATGTTGTCCTCCATCTGCTCCATGTTGCTCATACCCGAGAGAACCATCATTATTCCCGGAAAACCTGCGGCAAATCGCAGCGCATAGCTTGCATAGCTTCCGCCGTGCAGCTCATCAAAAACAGCCTTTGCATCCTCGGGCAAATTAACAAGATTGCCACCCTTTACGGGTTCCATAACAAGCACAGGCTTATTAAACTTTCGGCAAACCTCATAGCATGCCCGGCTCTGAACCCATGGATCGTTATAATCAACATAATTGAACTGAATCTGAACAACCTCAATCTGCGGATACTCGGTCAATATCTGCTCGAGCACCTCCGCCTTGTCGTGAAAAGAAATTCCGACATGGCGTACCCTGCCCTCAGCCTTTAGTTCAAAGGCAGTTTCGTATGCACGGCATGACTTGAACATTTTATAAGTATCAGAATTCTGCGCATGCATAAGATAAAAATCAAAATAGTCAACACCGCAGGCAGCAAGCTGACTTTCAAAAAAGGGACGGATATCCTCTTCCTTTTTGAAGAAAGAACCTGTCAGCTTATCCGTCAATATATAGCTGTCACGAGGATAGCGATCGGAAAGACATTCCTTGATTACCGTCTCGCTCTTGCCCTGAATATAACCGTGGGCAGTATCAAAATAATTAAAGCCTGCGTTCAAAAACGCATCAACCATTTTCTTGGTTTCTTCGATATTAACGTCTTCGCCGTTCATCGGCAGCCTCATCATACCGAATCCGAATTTTTTCTTAATTCTCTCCATCAATGGTTGCTCCTTCCGATTTTGTTGCTTAATTATAATATAGACTTTCTGTATATGCAGCAGACGGTTAGAGTATCAACTTTTTAATACTCATTTCTTGCAAATATCCTTATGATATGATATATTATATATTGAAAAATAAAAGAGGAGCTGTGCTATAATGTCCCAATCGAGTATACCGCTTTGCAATATACGTTATTGTCATCGTCCGCCGGCATCATGGATACTTGCCGGATTCAGCCTGCTTGAAAAAGACGGCCTTTTGAAGCTTGGAAAAGTCACATGCTATGATAAATTTTTAGCGGACGGTCTTTATCAGCACAATAATATAATTGAAGTTTCAGTTGATAACAAGCTTATTGTTTTTGACTATGAAAACGGCTATCAGAGCTTCCTCAGCAGCGAGCTGTTTGATAACCAGATGGATCACGTTACGGCTCTTTTTAAAAGCAACTGCAATCCTCAAAAATATATCGGACTTCGCAATCAAAGTAAGATACACCCATTCGTTGCGGGAACCTTCACCGCAACCTGTCCCGACAATCCTTATGATAAAATATTTGCGGATAATTATGGCTTTTCCCGTGACGGCATCGTTAAGTTTATGTACTCCGTTAAGCACCACAAGGAGTATATCAGAATCAATGACTACAGAAATACAGAAAATCTGAATCATTTTGATTCTTATAATCTTCTGTTTTGGACTCGCCTTAACGAAGAAGTTGTGACTGTACAAGACATTAAAAACTCGTACCCGTTCCTTGACGATGAGGGTGCGGAAAAGCTCTCCGTTGAGTGTTCGGCAATGCTGCGTGATATAAATCTTAAAAGAATTGAAATATGCTCGGCTCTGAAGAAGGAATATGGCGATCGCCTTATAGGCGGAATTGCCGACGGCGACTACGCAAGAAGAAATTGTCCCGAATTAATAACCAATGACGAACGAATCGCAACAAGAAGCAGATATCTTGAAACCATGCATTCAAACATAATCGGCGTAATCTCAAGCGGACATCAATATTGCATCGGTGCAAGATTCGGTGAGCTTATTTCGTCCGGCAGAGCAATTATTTCCGATCCGTTTCGTTATGTTCTTCCCGGCGATTTCAGCGAGGGGAAAAATTATCTTTCCTTTGCTTCAAGCGACGAGCTTTGCGAAAAGGCCGAGTTTCTTCTCGGCAATCCGTCGGCAGTCAATGAAATGGAAACAGTTAACAGTCAATACTATCACAATTTTTTTGAACCTCGCAAATGCGTTCTCAATGCCTTGAAAACCGCACTGCCTGAATATGAAATTTTTAATAAATAAGGAGCAAACCGCATTATGCAATTCAACAATCCGATTTCCGAAGCATGGCATGCCGACCCGGAAGCAAGAATTTACAACGGAAAATACTGCATTTACGTTACAAGAAGCCTTCCCTACGAGCAGCAGCTCAACCATGATATGTTTGTCTCCGACGATCTTGAGCACTGGGAAAAAATTGAATCGATTATTGACATGTCCGGTTTTCCTTGGGTGAAGAAAGCCGTTTGGGCACCGACAATTATCGAAAAGAACGGAAAATATTATTACATCTTCGCCTCAAACGATATCCATGAGGATAACGAGGGCGGCGGCCTTGAAATTGCCGTTTCCGATTCGCCGACAGGTCCTTTTAAAGGCTACATCGGAAAATCACTGATAGGTACAATAATCAACGGTGCTCAGCCGATTGACGCTCATCTTTTCAAAGATGATGACGGCACGGTTTATCTTTATTACGGCGGTTGGAAACACTGCAACGTTTGCAAGATGAATGAAGAAATGACAGGCTTTGTTCCGTTTGATGACGGCGAAACCTTTAAAGAAATCACGCCGCACGATTATGTTGAGGGTCCTTGCATGATGAAAAAGGACGGCAAATACTATTTTATGTATTCCTGCGGAAGCTGGGGAGAGGGAACATACCGTGTGGACTATTCAATTTCCGACAATCCGCTCGGCCCGTTTGAGAGCCTCGGAACAATTCTTTCCTCGCAGCCCGGAGTTGCCGAAGGACCCGGACACAACGGTTATTTTCTGCTTGACGACGGCGAAATGCTTATGGTTTACCACCGCCGCCGTGAGGATATCAAAGACCGTGACGCAAGATTTCTTTGCATTGATAAGGTTGAATTTGACGGCGATAAAATCATGCCGATAAAAATGACCTGAGGAGCAAATTTCATGGAACCGAGAAAGCTAATTGAAACGCTTGCCGTTGCCGAACGGCTCAAGGACGCAACAAGACATTGCTATACCTCGGGCGGACGCAGGGAAAGTGTTGCCGAGCATTCATGGCGAATGACTCTCATGGCTTATTTTGTCAGCGACGAGTTTCCCGATGCGGATTTTGAAAAGATATTTAAAATGTGTGTCATACATGACCTCGGCGAAGCGTTCACCGGCGACATTCCGACCTTTGAGAAGACAAAAGAGAATGAAAAGCAAGAAGAAAAGCTTCTTTTTGATTGGGTAAAATCCTTACCCGGACCGTTCCGTACCGAGATGGCAGCGCTTTACAGTGAAATGGAAGAAAGAAAAACACTTGAGGCGAAAATATACAAAGCCATGGACAGCCTTGAGGCTCTTATTCAGCACAACGAGAGCGACATCTCAACATGGCTTCCGCTTGAATACGACCTGCAAATGACATACGGAAACGATAAAACGGATTTTTCGGAATACATGAAAGCTTTGCGTGAACTTATACGAAACGACAGCATCGAAAAAATCAGACGGAGTAAAAGCTATGAATGAGAAAACGAAATGGCTTGATTGGGCGATTGAACTGCAAAGCCTTGCACAGGCAGGATTAACATACAGCAAAGATTCCTACGATATCGAAAGATTTGAACGAATTCGAGATATCTCGGCAGAAATGGTTGCTCATAAATCGGACATTCAGATTGATAAAGTTAAGAGTCTTTTCTGCAACGAAACAGGCTATCAAACACCAAAGCTTGACACAAGAGCTGCTGTTTTCAGGAACGGAAAAATTCTCCTTGTCAGGGAGAATAACGGCAAATGGTCACTTCCCGGAGGTTGGGTTGATGTTAACGTTTCTGTCGGGGAAAATGCGGTAAAAGAGGTTAAGGAAGAATCCGGGCTTGATGTTAAAGCGGAAAGAATTATCGCCGTGCAGGACAGAGCAAAACACAACCTACCCGTTTATGCTTACGGAATTTGCAAAGTTTTTGTGCTTTGCTCTCTCATCGGCGGTCATTTTGAAAAGAACCTTGAAACAACCGATTTTGATTATTTTTCACTTGACAAACTACCATCGCTTGCAGAGGAAAAGAACAACACAGATCAGATAAAAATGTGCTTCGATGCATATAAAAGCGACAATTGGCAGGTACAATTTGACTGAAATTAAATCCTTTGGGCTATATTCGGATTCACCGTATAAGGTGCAATATTGAATATAGCTTCTTTTTTTACAAAATATCTTAATTGTTCAAATTGTGACAAATTTATTATAATTGAGTGATGTAATATCTACAATTAATTGTTGCAGTTCTTCCCACTTTGTGGTATAATTTGTGTCATATATATAGTGAATATGCTCAGAGAGGTAAAAATAAATGAAAAAAGCAATAAATAATATTTTTAATGTTTGTTTTTTTATTGTCTCAATAATAATTTTTGAGGTAGCGTTTTCGCAAATGATTCTTCAATCATTTGTTGCGGGATTAATGATAATTCCGGCCGCTGCTCTATTTTTATACATTTGTATAAAGAAAACCGACCTTATTGAAAAAATTAATTACAAAGCTGCTTGGTGGATTCTCAGAATCATATCAATTGCTTTTATGATGAAATTAGCGTTTTCTCTTGAGGTCAATTTTACATGGGACTGGGGCGGACTTATCAACTCATCATATAACTATATTAAAACCGCTAAGGTTGACAAGCTTTACTATTATGCCCGATACCCCAACAATCAGTTTTGGTTGCTTTGCATGGTTTCGCTGTTCAAGATAATTAAGCTGTTTGTCGGCAACGCTGATATTATTGTTTTCAAACGGGTATCAATGGCCGTATCTGTTGTAATTATTCAAATTGCCATTGAATTTATTTACCGTGCCGCCGGGGTTATTTTTTCAGCAAAGAAGGCTTTTTTTGCCGGTATTATCACTTTGTTTTGTGCTCCGCTTTACCTTTACTCCGGTTTTTTATATACCGACACTCCTTGTGTTTTAACTGCATCTATAATGCTGTTTTTATATTTTAAGATTCAGAAAAGCAAAAGCACTAAATCAAAAATCGTGTTTTATATTCTTCTCGGTATCACCGGAGCTTTTTCATACCTGATAAAATTAACGTCTGTCATTGTTTTTGTGGCGATTTTGATTGGCATGATCTTTAATAAAATATCATTTAAACAGTTTATGTGCTTTTTCTTAGTCAGCATTGTAACGTTAGGCGTAACCGTTAAAGCCGTAAGCACAGTAACCAAGCCGATTTACAAGGACAAGTTCGGTATCACAGAAGAGTTGGAAGCAAAAAATGAATTTCCTCCCACTCATTGGGTAATGATGGGTCTCGGCTACGGCGGATATTTGCAAGAGGACGTCAATTACACGGCAAGCTTTGACACATACCGTAAAAAAGAAGAAGCTAACATAAAAGAAATAAAAAAGCGAGTTAAGGATTACGGATTTTTCGGATTTTTAGACCATACCTTTTCTAAAAAAGTCATTCGCACCTTTGGCGACTGCACATTGGCCGGAAGCTTTTATGCTGGAAGAGAATCAGTCTATAACAAAGGCATTTTTACAAGACTTCTTACATGGCACGGTGACCTTTACCCGATAAGCTTAATCTACTTCTGGATTTATTATATCTTTATAACCCTCGGCATTCTCTTCTCGGCGATAGAAAGCTTCAAGAAGAAAAGAACAGAAGAAAATCAAACGCTTCTCGCCGGCAGAATTGCAATCTTCGGAATATTTAACTTCATGCTTATTTGGGAATGTAACAGCCGATATATATTGGTTTTCGTTCCTGTTTTAATCCTGCTTGCAACCGACGGACTTTCCTATTTTGTAAAAACATTTAATAATTATTTGAACCTTAAAAAGGAGCTTCGTTAATTGCGACCTCTTCCCGGCTTTTGACATTGCATAATCATAGCCGTCAATTATACGCCTTACAGCAGCGATAACGATATGCTCTCGGAGATCGTTGCCGCGCTTTGCAAGGCTAAACGTTTGATTATTCTTTCCGGCATCGGCGGTCTTTACGAAAGCGACCCGAAGCGATTTATGACATCGTAAACGGTAAAAAATAAAATAAGAAAAGGCTATAAATCACATTTCAAGCAGTGATTTATAGCCTTATTATTTTCAGCTTATAAGATTATATCTCGGGGATAACAACCTCAACCTCTTTGCCAAGCTCTGCCGACTTAATGATATGGTCGATAATTGCCTGGTTGTAGAGAATCTGGCTTGACGGAATCGGAGCGGGATCGCCGTTAGCAATTGCATCAAGGAAGGAGCGGCACTTCTTATAGAAAAGTCCCTTGCCGCTGTTCTCAATAAGGGGAACGACCGTCTGAACCTGCTCGCCCGCAACGTCGTGATAAATCGTCATCGGACCGGACATCTCTCCGTTCCAACACTCTGTTGACGGAATTCTGAGCGCACCCTCCGTACCGAAGATAATTGTGTCACCCGGTGTGTCGGGATGCATAGCCCATGCAATACGGAAATCAAGAACGATGCCGCCGTCAAGACGTACAAATGCTGCTGCGAAATCCTCAACATTGAATCTTGCCGCATCAGTCGGGTTGTTGTACTTCGGGTTTGTTCCGAAGAAGTTTGATGTGTAACCTGTAACGGTAAGCGGCTTCGGATATCCGATAGCGTTAAGAACAACGTCGAGAGAATAGCATCCGATATCGCCCATTGCACCGATACCTGCGGTCTTCTTCTCAATAAATGTGCTGTTCGGAATACCGCGACGGCGTCCGCCGCCTGTCTGTATGTAGTAAATCTTGCCAAGCTCGCCCGACTGAACAATCTTCTTAACCATCTTCATGTTCTCGTCATTACGGGGCTGGAAACCGATTGAAAGAAGCTTTCCGCTTTCCTTCTCGGCCTTGCAGATTTCAACTGCTTCCTCTGTTGTAACGCACATCGGCTTTTCAAGAAGAACATTTACACCGTGCTTGAGTGAATAGATAGCACACTCGGCATGTGTCATGTTATAAGTACAAACGCTTACGGCATCAAGCTCAGGCTCATTGTCGATAAGCTCCTCGTGATTCTTGTAGAAATGTACATTATCAAGGCGTCCGTCCTTGTTGTACCTTGCCGCAAACTTTTCAGCCTTGCCCGGGATGAGGTCAGCCATGGCAACGATGTCAACATCGTCCATGTCGAGATAGCTCTCAATGTGTGCCTCTGCGATCCAACCTGTACCGATAATGCCTACCTTGAATCTTCTGCCGGTTGAGACCTTTTCTTCCTCAACGGACTGGGTAAATTGGTTCAATACTGCGTCAGACATATTAAATCTCCTTTATTTATTAATTTCTTTAATGTAATCAATGCTCATTTTTGCACACTCGAGCGGAGTCTTGTCGAGAGCGGGCTGATCCTGCTCAACAACAACCCATGATGTGCCTGCCTTTTTACAAGCTTCAAGAATCTCGGGGAAATTCTGAACACCGTAACCGCAGGGACGGAAGCCGAAAGCCTCTTCCTCCTCGGCATCCTGTGCACCGTCATCAATACCGATAAGCTGATAAAGCTTTGCCGGCTTGCCCTTGCCGCTCATGTGGAAATCCTTGAGGTGAACAACGGGTGCTCTGCCCGAATACTTTTCAACATACTTTGCCGGATCCTCACCGCCGACATTGACCCAACATGTATCAAGCTCGGTTTGAAGCTCATCGGGAGTAAGCGTCGAATAGAGAAGATCAAGTCCGTAAACATCTCCGACCTTCTTGAATTCAAAGTCATGGTTATGATAAAGAAATGTTACACCGTATTTTTTACCGATTGCGGCAAAACGCTTGATTCCCTCAACCGTATCGTCGAAAAGCTCTGCACCGGGGCGTCTTTCCTCAACGGCATACGGAATAGCGATGTACTTACAGCCGATCTCGGCATAAGTTGCAATCGTCTTTTCCGGGTCTGCATCAAGCTCATCATACGGAACGTGAGCTGAAATCGGATCAACACCGACCTCGTCACAAATCCGCTTAACCTCTTCTGCCGAATGGTCAAAAAGTCCTGCGAACTCAACTCCGTCGTAGCCCATATCCTTAACCTTTTTTATTGTACCTGCAAAGTCCTCCGCCATAGCGTCACGAACGGAGTAAAGCTGCAAAGCAACAGGGAAACTCATAGTAAAACCTCCTAAGCTGTGTTTTGTTTATTCTATCACATCGCAAAATTTATTACAATGTTTTTTGTTAAATTTATTTAAAAATATACAAAAGGCTGATAATAACCGCCCCGTAGAGTGCACCGAGCATCATAAGCCACTTGTCCTTGAGAATAACGCTGATAGGATCGCCGTCGGAATCGCCCTCAACAGTCAGGCTGTATTTCATGCAAATAACGATAACAAGCGGAATCGTGAAAACAATTTTGTTGGAATAAATCGCAATCGTTCCCGAATTAACGCACCAGAGTGAGTAAAAAACAATACCCAAGCCGAGCGTCATATACATGTTCTTGTCAAGGAAATCCTTGTTATAATACTTAAGAACCTCTCTCGTGTTTTTCTCACTGTTAACAATTTCGCCCCGGCGTTTGCCAAGACCCATATAGAAAGAAAATGCCATAACCGTCAGATAAAGCCAGCTTGAAACAGGAATGTCTGTGATAACCGAGCCGTAGAGAATACGAATAAGGTAACCCGAAACAAGAATCAATATATCAAGAAGCACAACATTTTTAAGTCCGAAGCTGTAGCCGAGATTGAGTACAAGATACAGTGCAATCAGCAGCCAGCCGTAAAGACTTTTGCCGCAAACGAACCAGTTTATCGCAACGGAAACAATAAACAAAACGCAGGCAAGCACAACTGCACTTTTCTTTTGAATTTTGCCCGAAGCAATAGGCCGTGTGCACTTTGTCGGGTGATGTCTGTCCTTTTCCGCATCGCAAATGTCGTTGATTATATAAACAACGGAGCTGATAAAACCGAACACAACAAAGCCGCCGATAACATGCAAAAGCTTATCCTTTTGGAGCAAGCTTCCGCCGAAAATTATGGGGAGAAAGAGCAGCAGATTTTTTATATAATGCTTCGGCCTTATGAGCCTGATATATTCTTTAAGCTTCATTTTTATGCTCCTTGTGCGTGGCAATCGCCTGAATAAGAATTGCCGCCGCCATAATAAGATACGGCAAAATCGGGAAATGATATCTCGGTCCGCCGACCAAAAGCATTGTTATTCCGATTGCACCCGCCACGGTGAAAATAAACGGCATGAGCTTCGCCGCTCTGCGCTTAACAATCAGAAACACTACACATGCAAAGGCAAGCAAGAGAGTTATCATATAAACACCCTGCGTCCAGATAACGATTATATCCGCAGCCGAAAGCTTCTCATCCGATTGTCCTGCCATTCTGCCGAGAAGTCCCCGGTAAAAAGCTCCTCCGTTTCCTGCCGTTGCGTCATTATAAAACGTGCCGAGCGCATAGCCCTCGGAATAAAGCGTAACAAGCATTTTTTTCGGCATGAGCTTGACGTATTCGCCGGGATTTGCCTTTATCCATTTCATAGCTTCGGATTTATAAAATGCGTCCTTTTCCTTGAAGGTCATTTCGCTTTTCTGTTTCTCGGAAAGATAGCCGGCTCCGCCTTCGCCGAAAGCATCAAACCTTGAAGTTCCGTCCGCACCGTCGGATGCGCCCATGATGAGATTGTATCCGCCTGTAGTTGCCTGATAGGCAAAATATCCGCACTTTGCATAGGCCGCTCCGCCGATAACGCCAACCATCATAGCCGCACCGAGCACAAGACAAAGGTATTGCTTCAGCTTTGCTCTCTGCGTTGCAATGAGCCAAATTCCTGCCATCAGGAAAACTATGCCGAGGGGTCTTGTCCAGTTGGCAAGAGCAAAAAGGACTCCCGAAACAAGACACGCATATGTTTTTCCGGTCATGAGCAAGGCGGTCGCTGCAAATGCAAAAGCCATAAAGATAAGCTCTGTTCTCGCCTGTGCAACCTCACCCCAAAACGTACCTGTGGCACAGAAAATAACGGTAAACCAATATTGAATTTCCGTATCGCCGAAAATCCTTTTAATTATGTATATGCATGAAACCAAAATTGCATAAACGCAGAAAATATTGACAATTTTTATTGCCTCGATCGAGCCCGTGAGCCTTATCAAAAGAATCATCAGATTGATAAGTCCGTTGCCGAAAATATATGTGTCGTGAACATTGAGTGATGACGGATACCAAACGCCGTTTTTAACAGCAAGAGTCGCAAGCTCAAAATATCGCTGAGAATCCGAAGCAAGAACCACCTTGTGAGTCAGCAAAACATAGACCTGTATTCCGAGCATTGCCGCCATTGCGATAATGCTCAGAATTTTTAAAACCGATTTATATTTCCTGCTGCCCGATGAAAAAATATCCGGCGGTTTGGCAGCTCCGACGTCAAATATCTGTCTGAAAAACATGCTCTCACCCAATATATTATTTTTCCTCTTTCTTCTTATGGAAAAGAAGCTTGTCAACAGGGAAATAGATGAAGAACTGAACCGCAGAGCAAACCATAGTTGAGATGTTTGCCGCAAGCTGAGTCGCTATGCTGTGAGCGATAAGCCAACCCTGTATCGTCGGGGCGAGCCATGCCGAGAAGCAAATGAGCGCAACCGTGAAAACGATATAAATCGGCAGAGTAATTGCGATGTTGCTTGACGAGCCGAAAGTTTTTTCACGATTAACAAAGAACGCAACGATCTGTGCAAGGATATTTGCAATGTTGAATGCGAGGAAATAGCCGAAGCCCTTGCCCTCACCGACATAGTTGAACACAAACCATGTGAAGTCCTGATTCATTATCGCTTTGATCTGCGGCAAAAGCATGATAAGATTAAGCGAAGCAAACTGAACAATACAAGCCAAAAGGCTTACAACGATGAATTTAACAAACTGCCAAAGAGTAACTATCCCCGAACCTTTCTGCTCGGCGGATTTATCAATGTTTTTTAATCCCATAGCAAACGCCCTTTCAAAAATAATACCGCCGACAGCAAGATCCGCCGTATGCGAACCTTTCCTGTCAGCGGTAAAATTAGTATACCATCTGTTGAGAATAATTTCAATAGTATAGCGTTATTTTACGGGTATCATAAGCATCATCTTTTCGCCGATTTCGTCCGATGTCAGCTCATTTTCACTCATAATATCCTCCACAGTCGTGTTATATTTCCTTGCAATGTCCCAAACCTTTTCCCCGCCGCTGCAAAAACAGATAACCAGCGAGGAATGTCTCTTTTTCATCTCGGAATTTTCCAATGCCTTTAGACTGACAAGTGTGCGGCTTTCGCACGTTTCTTCAATATCGGCACTGATATTCATTTCTGCTTTGAACTCTGCCCGTCCGTCATTTGTCAACGTACAGGTGTAGCCCGTCAGGAAAAGGCTCGGTTCGCAGTGAAGATTGCCGCCCTTGGCGTCAACGGAGCGTGAATACTCAAATTCTGCTTCCCTTTCGCAGAAGGTCGGTGTGCCCTCACCGTCAATCAAGATAAACTTCAGCGGAATTTTCCCCGAAACCGTCATCTTATCGGAGTTAAAGCAGCATTTTGCCTCCGGCGCCTGAGCTATGGCGGCATAAATCCTTTGCGGATTCATTGAGGACAGATCAATGCTTTCACGGCAGATAATGCTGTCACTCAGATTTTGCAAAATCTGAGTAAATGACGCAGTTTTATATTTTGCATCTATCTCCTTTTGCGTCGAATATGCGTCGGTTATAATGCAAATATCCTCGGCCTTGTATGCCGTCACAACAGCGCATATATCACAAGCGAGATTAAGATATTTATATTCGCCGTCATTGTCTGTTTTCGGCTCGGCCTGAACCTGGTCAACATTGAATCCGACGCTGACCTTACAGCTATCGTCGATATTCTCAATATCTACAATTTCGCTGAACGGCAGGTTATAATTCACACAAACACTTTCGTTCTCACCGGTGGCCGAGCAATACATAACCTTGATAACGACTTCACCTTTGAGAAGAATTTTACCCTTGATTATTTTTGTTTCGGACAAAACGGGAGACGCACAGGAGTAAAAAATTTTACCAATCTCTCCGCCGTCGGCCTCCTCCGTCTGGGAAAGCTGAAATTTTTTCATCACAACGGCAACGGCGTTATCCGTGCCGATTTTCTTTTTCTTCAACTGAATTCCGTCTCCCTCGGCATCTGTGATAACAGAATCTTTTTTGATACCGACAATTTTGAATCTGATGCTCACAACTCCGTGAATATCAATTCGCTTCTTGCTGACGGCACGGCAGTTTGCATATTCGGTCTTTGCCGATGTGCAGAGCACAGCCCCATCATAAGCCTGCGAAAGCTCGGTAAATTTTGAAAAAGGATAATCCTGCTCGTAGCAATAAATTCCGTTTTTCTCATCGGCATAAACTATACGTATTTTTGCATTACCGTCAACGGTTGCTCTGTCTCCCGAAATTTTTGAATTTGTGATGCTGTTCGTTACGCTGCATCTGAGAATTCTCATTATATCGGGACAATAATCCGGCAAAGAAATATCACAATCAATGCCCTGTTCGGCAAAATTATCGTAAAGTACCTCTGTTGTGCCAATATCGGTTCTCGTCAGTTCTATGCTCATATAATCAACCTCTCTTTTTTATTTCACTTGATTATATGTAAGCATACGGACAAATATGATTTTTATTCGAGATTCAGTTTCCAGCCTTTTTCGGTAAGCCTATCTTCAATTTTCTTTTTTTCATCGGCAGTCGGATAGTTATTTTCATAAGCATATCTTGACAAGGTAACAGTTCCGCTCTGCGATATGGCAAGTCCGTAAAAAAGACTCTCCATGCTTTCCTTTGAAAGTGACTTGCAGGAAGAAAGAGAAATACCCATTTTGATTGTTTCTTTTTCAAAGCGTACACTTTTGAGACTTGTGCAATTTGTAAATGTACCGGAAACCCAATTTGCCGCGCTCAAATTCAACGTCGCATCTATTTCTATTAGCGAAATACAGCCGTAAAAGGTTTCCGTCCAGTCTTGAATCCTCTCACAATTTCCGAACGTAATTTTTTCAAGAGAAGTGTCGTTATAAAAAGACTGCTTTGCATTGTCACAGCTTGACAGGTTGCCGAGGATTACTTCCCGAAGTGCGAGTGAATTTGAAAAACCGTTTATTATCGTTGTTATCTTATCCGTGTTCCTGAGTTCAATTCTTCTCAAGCACTTTTTCTGGGTAAACATCTGTGAAAGCGTCGTTGCCGAGCTTAAATCAAGACCCAGCTCGGTAACATTGCCGTCAAAGTTACCCGCCGACAAGTATCCCATATTTTTTGTGTTGAAAAACGGAAGCTTATATTCCTTTGTTCCGCCCGTCCACGGTGCATAATTGCTTCTCGTTTTGTCTGCCATCGCCGCATCGACAAGATCCCAGTTATCCGCCTTGATTTTGGCTGCGGCAAGGGTTTTGTTTATATCGGCAATCTCCTCGTTAAGGGAGTGAACCTCCTCGGCGTGATCCTGTTTAAGCTTTGCGATTTCCTCCTCCTTAGCTTTTTCAACGTTCTTTGTGTTCTCATTTGCCTCATTGATTTTTGTACCCATTTCAACAATTTTCTTTTCGTAAGAATACTTCAATGAGTCAATTTCGTCCTCGTATTTTTTGTAGGCTTCGGCAATGCTGTCCTGCTTAAATCTGTCAAAAAGAGTTTCGGTCGGTGAAAATGTCTTGCAATCGTCAGGTAACAGAGATGAAACAACCTTGACATCGACTTTTCCCGCGGTGAGCACCATCGAGCCGTCATAGCCGATAACGGAAAGTTCAAAGTCATGATCAACGGTCAGCACCTCCCACGGGACGGTTGCAGACGAGCTTTTTATCTCGATAATATAGTATTTATTCTGCGCCGTTCTGAAAATTGCCGCCTTGGCGTCAAAAATTCTCCAGCTTGCATCAAAGCGGAAGCGAAGTGAAATTGTTTCATTCGCATTTGCGGCAATAGCAATCTTCTCTGCGCCAAAGATTTGCTGCTTTTCAATTCTTAAATCATAATTAACCATTTCATATCTCCTCTGTCTCCCCATAGCATCACTATTATTATAGCGAACATTTGTTCGATTTGTCAATAGTAAATTTGCACTTTACAATACAAACTTGATAATGTATAATATTTTCGGAAATTTTCATTGAAAAGAAGGTTTAAATATGGAAATGGTTAAATTATCCCCCTTTGTTGCCGACAACATTTGGGGCGGAACAAGACTTATCACAGAATACGGTATCAAAACCGATAAAGACCCTGCCGCCGAAGCATGGGTACTCTCCTGTCACCCGGCCGGGCCGTCAACGGTTCTCAATGGCAAATTTGAGGGCAAAACCTTGCAGGAGGTCTACCTCGCCGACAAGAGCATATGCGGCACAAAGGGAGAAAAATATGAGTTTTTCCCGCTACTTATAAAGTTCATTGATGCCAAAAGAGACCTCTCAATTCAGGTTCACCCCGATGACGAGTATGCAATGAGGGTTGAGGGTGAATTCGGCAAAACGGAGGCATGGTATATTCTCGACTGCGAACCCGATGCGGAGCTCATTCTCGGATTCAATCGCAACGTTACGGTTGAGGAATTCAAAAAAGCCGCTCAGAGCGATGCAATGATGGATATTTGCAACCGAGTCAAGGTCAAAAAGGGCGATGTTTTCTTCATTGAATCGGGCACAATGCACGCAATATGCAAAGGTATACTTCTTGCCGAGGTTCAGCAGAATTCCAACACAACCTACAGAATATATGATTACGGCCGTCTCGGAAAGGACGGAAAGCCCCGTGAGCTTCATGTTGACAAGGCTGCAGATGTTACAAAACTCTGCCCCCCGTCAATACCCGACTCCTCGAAACGAGAGATTGAAAAGTTTGATAACGCAACCAGAAGCAAGCTCACATCATGCGACCTTTTCACAATGTACGAATTGAGTGTTAACGGTGAATATTCTTTCGTCTGCGACGAGCAGTCGTTTGTTTCCCTGCTCTGTCTTGAGGGCAACGCCGAGATTGAATGTGCCGATGAAAAACTCACAATGAAAAAAGGCGAAAGCATTTTCATCCCGGCAAACAAGGGCAAATTCACAATCAACGGAAATGTGAAAATCCTTGAAACAAGATTATAATTCTAAAGCTATGCAAAAAAAGAGGTTCAAATCGGAACCTCTTTTTTGTTGTTTTGTTGTATTCTATTTCTTTACCGTTTCTTTAAGCTTCGGCGTAATGCCGCATTTAAGAGCTTTCGGGAGCTGTGATTCAGCTTCCTCTCTTGTAATTTCGCCTGCGTTGTATCTCGCCATAACCTGAACGTCCTTGTCTCTGAGCTTATAGAAAAGATAGATGAATGACGTTATTGCAAGTCCGATACTCGGAACAAGTATATATGTTACCCAAAGGCCGTTGAGTGCCGTTGCACTCTGAACAATGTGCAGTCTTTCAATATCGGCAAAGCTTTCGGCTTCAATCTTAGTCCAGTCAAAGAGTGTCAGAATTGCAAGACCAAGCGACGATGCGATTGCCGCAGCAATTTTAGTCGTGAATGTTTGAATTGAAAATGTGATTCCCTTTGCGTCAACGCCCGTTTTGTACTGACCGTATTCCGCACAGTCGGGAGTAAACATAAATCCAAGCGTACCCGTTACGCTGGTAAAAATTCCTCTGATAACCGTCAGCACAACGAAAAGCATTTTATTCTGCCAGCCGATGAAATACATTACCAGTCCGAGAACCGACGCAACGGTATTGCAGATAAAAAACAGCTTAAATTTGTCGAATTTCTTAGAAATAACGGGAATAAGCAAAGCCGCAATGACGGACGGAACAACGCCGAGAATTCCGAGAATAATATTAAAGTTCGCACTGCCGAAAAGATAATACGAAACGAACAGCGCAAGTGCATTGTTTGTCATAAGACCGTTGGCAAAAAGGTAGCCGAGGTAATAAATAAGCAAATATTTATTATGCACAAGATATGTCAGCATTCTCTTTATTGAAAAGGCTTCCTCCTCAAGCTCGCCGTGGTAGTTTCTCTCCTTGCCGGCAAAGCAAAGCGGAATCATGAACAGAAGTCCGATAACCGAAAGAAGAATAACCGTCGGGCTGAAGCTCATTCCGACTTTTTCGCTGACAAGCAAGGTGCAAAGCAAGCCGGATATACCCATACCGGCGCTGCTGAACAGGCGGCCTATCGACATAAGCGTGTTACGCTCGTTAACGTTATCGGTCATCGTTGTTACCATGCTGTAAATCGGAACGTCGCAGACCGTGTAGCTTGAATCCCAAAGCAGATAGGCAATCATAAACCATATCAGCTTACCTGTCTGAACCATACCGCTCGGGATTATAAACAAAAGAACCGTCGTAATCGGCACCAGTCCGACGGAAATACGAATCCACGGCATACATTTTTGCTTGTTTTTGAATTTTATTTTATCAAATATTATACCGAACATCGGGTCGTTAACAGCGTCCCAAATCTTAACAATCAATGTAACAATCGCAATTTTGCCAAGGTCGATTCCATTCATCATCAGATATGTTGCCATGAACGTCGTCACAACATTATAGAAAATATTCTGTCCGACAAAGTATGTCCAGTAGCTTACACGCTCGCCGAGCTTTGTCGTATAATCCGCAGGTGCCAAAATTTCCTTAATCTTCATATCGTACCCCCTCTTTTCATCTAATTTGATTATACATTTTTTTCATTTTGCCGTCAAATAAAAATTCCCGGGTTGTTTTTGTTCGAATTGCCGAAACTATGTAAAAAAATACATCGGCAGATTGCTCCGCCGATGCCTTGTGTTCAATTTAATCAGAAGCCTCTTACAGCTCTTACAACCTTTTCGCAGTCCTTTGCATCCATAATCTTAGGAACAGGATAGAGCGGATTACCCTCTTTGAGTGCACGCTCAACTATTGTCGGAATATCCTCGTCCTTAATAAAATCGAAGTGCTCGGGAATATTCATATTCTTGTTCATTTCCTTGATAGCGTCAATGAAGTTCATAGCCTTGTCCGCCTGCGAATATCCGCCGACGCCTACGATTTCTGCAAGCTTTGCGAGCTTTTCATAAGCAGTGTCACCGTAATACTCAAGAACATGAGGAAGAATAACAGCATTTGCAAGACCGTGGGGTGTTCCGTAGATACCGCCGAGGTTATGAGCGATTGCATGAACATAGCCTACATAAGCTCTTGTGAATGCCATTCCTGCATAGAACGATGCAACGAGCATATTTTCACGAGCTTGAAGATTCTTACCGTCATTGTATGCTGTTTCGAGGTTTTCAAAGATAAGCTTTGTTGCCCTCTCGGCATAGTCATCGGTTGATTTAACTCCGCTGAAACCGATATAAGCTTCAACGGCATGAGTGAGAGCGTCCATACCTGTTGTTGAAGTGATCTTCTGCGGAAGTCCTGTCGTAAGCTCGGGATCAAGAACCGCATACTTCGGGCGAAGCTTCGGGTCGTTGATAGCGTACTTCTCATGAGTCTGCATATTTGTAACAACAGCGGCAAGGGTTGTCTCCGAGCCTGTACCTGCGGTTGTCGGAACAGCAAAGAACGGCGGAAGCTTATGTCTGATCTTAAGCTCGCCTCTCATCTGAGAAACGCTCTGGTTCGGGTTCATAACTCTTGCACCTGCGGCCTTTGCACAATCCATCGGAGAACCGCCGCCGAATGCGATAATACCCTCACAGCCGTTCTTGAGGTAAAGCCTGCGGGCTTCCTCAATATTTTCAATAGACGGGTTCGGCTGAACTCCGTCATAAACCGTGTACTTGATTCCCTGAGCGTCAAGCTGCTCAAAAAGACCTGCAAGCAGGTTGAGACCCATAAGGCCCTTATCCGTAACAACAAGAACGCTTGAAACGCCCTTTGACTTTACGAGTGCCGGAAGCTCCTTGACGGCACCGGGACCCTTGAGAAGCTCAGGCTCCGACCAGTCGAAAAAGCACTCGGCAACCATAAAGGTTTTCTGATATGCTCTGTAAAAAGCTTTTTTTGCCATATCTGCCATAAAAAAGACCTCTTTTCGTTTTTAATAGATATATTTTACCAAATATAACCTTGCTTTTACAAGGGGTTAGAGAAATATTTTTAAAAAATATTTGATTTTTCAACCGCATTTTCCCATTCCTTCGCAATGAGCATGTGACCTGCGATTGACGGATGAGTTCCGTCCCACATAAAATATTCGGTTTTTGACCCTGCAATTTTCTCTGAAAATTTATCATAAAGCGGAACAAAAACATCTGCGGAGCTTTCGGCAACACGTTTTGCCGCCGCTCTTGTGAGCTGAATTGCAGCGGATTTATAATCCATGGCTTCCTGCGTTTCGTCTCTGTCGGGTCTGCCATAATCTACTTCGCACTCAACATGCGGCGTGTAGCGATAGGATAAATCGTCCTTTGAAAGAGGGAAATAAAACGGTTCGCAAACAATTATTTTTGTATGCGGCAGAGCGTATCTCGTCAGCTCAATCATTTTTACAAGATTCTTTTCGTAAGTATCCTCAACCTCTTTGAGTGAAAGACCGTTACAGAATCCAAAAAGTCCGTCGTTTGTTCCAACAAGTATACTCAGCACAGTCGGGACATTGTCGATAACATCCTCCTGCCATGTTTCAAGCAGATTCGCCGTTGTCGCTCCCGAATAACCTTTGTTGATAAATTTCGGCCTGCGCTCGTAATTTTCATATGCCGCCTTCGCCGCAAGGATGAACTGATATCCGTGGCCCATGATGTGGTTGCAGTCCATTTTTCGTCCTCGGTTGCCGTCGGTTATCGAATCACCCGAAAAGAGAACAATGTCGTTGCTGTTAAGATACATTATTTTTTCAACCTCGTTTCAAAGCAGAGCCAGCCGCAGCTTTCGTGCCTGCCGACGACCTCAAAGCCGTACTTTTCAAAGGCATCGAGAACGTCCTGCTCCCTCGTGTCAATAATTCCGGATGTTATATAAATACCGTCGTCCTTCAGGAACCTGCCGACGTCCTTTGTAAACATCACAATGATATCGGCAACAATATTTGCGACAACAACATCGTATTTGCCGCTGACCTTATCGGTCAGGTTACCCTGAAATACAGTATATTTCGGCTCTGTGAAGCCATTCATTTCGCCGTTTTCCCTTGCCGTCTTAACCGCAAGCTCGTCGATATCAACGCCCGTTGCACTCTTTGCACCGAGCAAAAGTCCGGCAATGCCGAGGATTCCGCTTCCGCAGCCGATATCGAGCAATTCTGTATTGGGTGTTATGTGATTTTCAAGCGTTTCAAGGCAAAGGCGTGTTGTGTCGTGTCCGCCGCTGCCGAAGGCAAGTCCGGGTTCGATATCAAGCACCGTTCTGCCCTGCGGATCATAATCATTATCCCAAACCGGGCGAATCAGCAGCTTTTGACCGACAGGCATCGGCTTGAAATATTCCTTCCAATTATTCTCCCAATCCTGATTGCGGCACACGCTGAGGTCTATCTCATGCTTAATGCCCTCCGCATTGTAACGCTCGGAAAGAAAAGCAACGGCTTCGGCCGGGCTTTCCTCGGGAGAGATATAAATATGAATCGTCGCCTTGTTCCTGTCCTTTTTGAGCAAATCCTCGTCAATCAGGTCGATATGAGCAATCTCCCATGCCGCCTGTTCAAGGTCGCTGTAATCCTCAATATAAATTCCGTAGGGAACGACCATCTGAGCAATGTTGCCTGCCGTTTCCACGTCCTTTGAGTCAATGTGAATTTTTACCTCTGTCCAGTCCATAAACTCTCCTTATTTGATCCAGCCGATACCGTTTTTGATAAGCTCGGGGATATTGATTATCGCCTTAAAAAGCACCTTTGTAATCGTTTTAACTGCCGTCATAATGTAGTCGCTGAGGTTAAAGGTCTCGGTATTTTTGCTTTCAATCGGCTTTATCTCATCCGGATTTACGGTGTAGGCAAGCTTTGTTCTGATCGCCGCATGGTCGGAAAGATGTCCGTTCCATGAAATCCCGTCGCAGTCGAAGCTGTCATAAACCGCTTCAAGCAATTCAAAAGAAACTCCTGCACCGTCACGATAATAAACATGGTCGAGTGTATCCCATGTTCTTTGGTAGTCACATCCGTAACGCTCCCACATCTCGGAATAGGTAATATCATAGTTTCCGTCAACATTATATTCGATCCAAGCGTCCTTAAAGCCCTTGCTGACAAAGTTGTCGATAAGCTTTTGACAAAGATCGATTTTATATGTTCCGTTCTGATATCCGGCACGGAAAACGGTGTAGTTTGTATTAAAATCACCCGTCAAAATGACAGCCCTGTCCGTACCCGAATGTTCCTCAACAAGCTCGATAAGCTGGTCAAATTGATCGGCCTTTGCGAGCATGGACTTTTCATCCTCCCATGCGTCGGCATGAATATTGTAAACATCAATAAAGACTCCGTCGGCTATCTCAACCGTACAATAGAGTATGCCCTTCGGCGTAAGCTCGTCCGAGCCGCAGTCGTACACGCCGTATGCCGTTCTCCACGGAACTCTGCCAACGTTATAAACAGGATATTTTGAGAAGAAATTCAGTCCGTCTCCGACGGCAACTCCGCCGCTCGTCAGCGTTGCATATTTCATATCAAGATTCTTTTCAAGAATCGGGTGGAGATTAAAATCCTCCTGTACACTGAGAATATCACAGTCGGATGCATTGATTTGCTTTGCAATAAGCCCGGTCGCCTTGATCGGGTCACGCTTGGTTGAGGAAAGTGCCGCAGGAATAGGAAGTCCGTCAACATTGAACGAAACAAGGTTCAGCGTACCCTTTATCGTGTTGTCATCCTCTGCAAAGGCGAGCGACGTGCAGCCGACAAAAAGAACAACTGCCAATAAAATACTGATTATTTTTTTCATGCTTACTCCTCCGTTCAAAGCAAGTCCGCTTTCGGCTTGCTTTCTTTAAGACCGTGATTATATAGTTTTCTGTTTTCAAGTGCCCACTGTCTCGGCGTGAAATCGCCCGACTCAACCTCGGAAACCGCCTGCAAAATCTCATATATTCTTGCGTCAAGCAAGTCAAGCTGCGAAAGGATCTCCGCTTCAAGGAACATCGGCCTGACAGCCGCCCCGAACTCGGGCTCACCGTGGTGAGAAATCACCATATGCTCAACGAGCGTCAGCAGCTCTCTGTCCGTTCCGAGCTCCTCTCCGATTTTTTCAATATTCATTGCACCCTTAACGAGGTGGCCGATAAGTGTTCCCTCTACCGTGTAGCCGGAAGCAATTCCCGTTTCCGAGACCTCAAATTCACCGATTTTTGCAACGTCATGCAGGATAACGCCCGAGAAAAGCAAATCCTTTTCTACCGAGGGATAAATCTCGGCTATACTCTGCGCCATTCTGAGGATTGAAAGTGTATGATAGAGAAGTCCGCCCCTGATTGCATGGTGGAGCTTGAACGCCGCCGGCCAATAGAGCATTGCCGTCTTGTTCTGCTCAAGCACCGCCATAACGAGTGTTTTGAGCTGTGCATTTTCAAAATCATTGACAACATCAACGATCGCCGAATACATCGCCTCTCCGTTATATTCCGCACTCGGAACATAATCCTCAATGCGAACGCCGTCGTTTTCGTTTGCAAGACGAACCCTGTCAAGACGCATCTGCGGCGCATCGTTAAACATTGAGATTGAGCCTCGAACCTTCAGCAGCGAATTCTGCTTTATAAATCCGAAAATCTCTTCTTTATAATCCCAGAGCTTCGCTCCGATTTCGCCCGAGCTGTCCGTCAGGATAAGGTCAAGATACGGAATGCCCTTAGCCGTCTTTTTTTCTTCAAGATTTTTTACCAGACAAAAGCCTTCTACTGTGCCGTTGTCGTTTATTTCTACAAAATTCATATGAACCTCCCCAATGAGATAAATATATATTAATTGTATCACATATAAAGGGAAAAAGAAAGAATTTCCTTGCAAAAGATGTCGCCGTATGTTAAAATTTTTTTATTAGGGCAACTATCGTTGAATTTTCTCAACGTTTTGCCGAGAGAGGGTGCTTTAATGGGCAAAAACTATCATTTTTTTGCAATGCTTTCAAGAATGAAATACATCAATCGCTGGGCATTGATGAGAAACACATATATGGAGAACATCAGCGAACATTCGCTTGAGGTCGCAACCGTGGCTCACTCGCTTGCCGTTATTCACAACAAACGCTTCGGCGGCAATGTCAACGCAGAGCGCACGGCGGTTCTCGGCGTTTTCCATGATGCGCCGGAGATTATCACGGGCGATATGCCGACTCCCGTAAAGTATTACAGCAAGCAGATTCGTGAAGCTTACAACTGCGTTGAGGACGATGCGTGCAAGGCACTTTTGGAGATGATTCCCGATGATATCCGTGAGGAATACAAGCCGTTCTTTATCAAGCAGGAGGCCGACCGTCAGCTTTGGAAATTTGTCAAAGCGGCAGATAAAATCTGCGCCTACACAAAATGCATCGAGGAATCAAAGGCGGGTAATCACGACTTCGACAAGGCGGCAAAGACAAACCTCAAGGGTCTTGAGGAGCTGGATATGCCCGAAGTCAAGTGCTTTATGGAGGATTTTCTCCCGAGCTACAGCTTAACACTCGACGAAATGAACTAAGCTAATTATTATTTGAGAGAGGTATCAATATGGGTAAGTACACAAAAGAAGACATTCTCAGAATGGCGAGAGAGCAAAACGTCAGATTCGTGCGACTCCAGTTCACGGATATTCTGGGCTGCATGAAGAACGTTGCAATCACCGTCAATCAGCTTGAAAAAGCTCTTGACAACGACTGCATGACCGACGGCTCCTCCATTGAAGGCTTTGTTCGTATCGAAGAGTCGGACATGTATCTCTATCCCGATTACGATTCATTTGTTGTCCTTCCGTGGAATCATCTTTCCGACGGCAAAACGGCTCGTCTTATCTGTGACGTTTACTGCTCGGACAGAACGCCTTTCATCGGCGACCCGAGAAATGTGCTCAAGCGTGCAATCAAGAAAGCCGATGACATGGGATATAAATTTAACGTCGGTCCCGAGCTTGAATTCTTCCTTTTTCATACGGATGACGAAGGCAGACCGACAACCAAGACTCACGACAAAGCAGGCTATTTTGACCTTGATAACGTTGACCTCGGCGGAGACTGCCGCCGTGATATGTGCGTCGCTCTTGAGGATATGGGCTTTGAGATTGAGGCATCTCACCATGAGTGCGCAGAGGGTCAACACGAAATTGACTTTAAATACGGCGACGTTCTCACCGTTGCCGATAAGGTTATGACATTTAAGTATGTCGTCAAGAAATACGCACAGCTTCACAATCTCTACGCAACATTCATGCCGAAGCCGATTTACGGCATTGCCGGCTCGGGTATGCACACGAATATGTCCCTCTTTGATAAGGACGGCAACAACGTTTTCTGCGACCCAAACGGTCAATACGGACTTTCCGAGACCGCTCTCCACTTCGTCGCAGGCATCATGAAGCATATTAAGGCAACAACGGCTATCAACAATCCTCTTGTAAATTCCTATAAGAGACTTGTTCCGGGTTATGAAGCCCCCGTTTATATCGCATGGTCGGCTTCCAACCGTTCCGCTCTTGTCCGTGTTCCTGCGGCAAGAGGCAAGGGCACGAGAGTTGAACTGAGAAGCGCAGACCCGTCCTGCAACCCGTATCTTGAAATGGCTCTTTGCCTGCTCGCAGGTCTTGACGGAATTGAAAAAGGCTATATGCCGCCCGAATCGACCGTTAAGAACATCTTCGACATGAGTATTGAGGAGCGCAAGGCAGCTAAAATCGAGTCTCTTCCCGGCACGCTTGAAGAAGCCATTGATGAATTTGAAAAGAGTGAATTCATTAAGGAAGCTCTCGGCGAGCACGTTTATACAAAATTCATCGAAGCCAAACGCCGTGAATGGGACAGCTACCGCACCAGCATCTCCCAGTGGGAAATTGACACATATCTTGCAAAATATTAATTGAATTAAATAACAACAAATCCCCGCACCGTGCATTACGCAAAGTGCGGGGACATTTTTAGGCATTGTCAATTTTTGAGATAAAGAACTCCGAGCCTTTTTCTTTGAGCAGAATCAATGAAATCTCCAGCAAAAGTTGAAAATGCAAATTGGAATCTTCAAGCGGAATTTCAAAATCTTCTTTCATTTTTCTTATGCGATAAAGAATCGTGTTGCGATGGGTAAAAAGTGCTTCGCATGTATCTTTAAGTGACCGGTCACATATAAGATAATAGTACAACGTCTCGCAATATTGACTTTCTTTTCTTCTGTCACAATCCGCCAATGAAAGAATTTTGGGCGAAATCAGCCTGTCATATCCCTTTATTTTGTTTAACATAATCGGAACCGCTAATTGTGAAACGGAGAAAACATTATTTTCAACATCTTCGTTCACAACTATATTCAGGGCTTCAAGCACAAAATTATACATTGTCAGAATGTCAAAAAGCTCATCTATCGTATTTGAGATAACAATTTTAAGGTGAAATTCTTTCGCTAAATCTTCAAAAGCCTTGCGGTCATATCCTTTTTGCAGGAACATAAATATCTTTCCTTTATACATAAAAGGATGCGATTCGTAAAATCTGTATGTCAGCTCATCCTTTAACAAATTTTTTCCAACGTATTGTGAATGATAAGCAGCCAAATCAATTAAAGCGAAAGCAACAGGATGAAAATCGGCAAGATAAGTTGATGATATTTGCAGTTTAAAAAATGATTGCGATTGGAACCCTCCATCCAAAAGATGTATCATGATTTCTTCTGCCGTTTCAAAAGGTCTGTCAATTCTCCCTGCTTCAACAAACATCTGCTTGGCCAAAATGTTTTCTATTCGGCTATATGTTTCGGGTGCAACGGTGCTCAGTTTATTATCGACATCAACGCAAATCAAATAACCGAGTCGAATTCCGCCGCTGACAAGAGGAGCGAATCTTCTTATGTACGGGCTGTCCTCAAGTTCGACATAATCAGCCGTTCCGTCCGTTAGCTCATCGCTTTCGCTTATAAGCACACCGGCCTCGTATGTTATTTCCCCAACCTTCACCGCTAATTCAAAAGCCTCGTCTCTGAAACCTTCGGGTGAATAATGTGCCGTCACATGGTAGGTATCGTCAATCACCATCAGCGGACATTCCAAGATTTTTCCCGTGTCCTTAACGAGCAAATCAATATCATCTCTATCAAAAAAATCGGATACAAGTGTAGAAATATTATCTTCTGACATCATAGCTTTTCTCCTCTGATTTTCATTGTGCTCTCAGCACAACATAGTTTAGAATTATTATACTCCCGTACTATTGAAAAAGCAATAAAAATGAGTAGAATATAAGTGTAAAAAGAAAGAAGAGAAAAGTGAAGAAGAGAAGGAAAGAAAAATAAAGAGAACAAAAAATGTATATCCTGTTTGGCGGTGCTGAGCCGCCGAGCTTCATATAAAAACAATTATAACGGAGGTTTTGATTATGTTACCGAGTATCTTTAGTGAAAACATGTTTGATGATTTCTTTAACGATCCGTTTGATCGTGAATTCTTCGGTGCGCACAATCCGTTATACGGTAAGCACGCAAAGAATATGATGAAGACCGATATCCATGAAAAGGACAACGGTTATGAATTGGCTATTGAGTTGCCGGGATTCAAGAAAGATGAAATTAACGTCGATGTAAGCGACGGATATCTCACAATCAAAGCAGCCAAGGGTCTTGATAAGGACGAAAACGACAAAAAAGGCCGCTTGATTCGCAGAGAGCGTTACGCCGGAGCTTGCTCTCGCAGCTTCTTTATCGGCGATGTAAAGCCGGAGGACGTAAAAGCAAAATATGAATCAGGTGTTCTTACGCTTGAAGTCCCGAAGGCAGAAGCAAAAAAGCTTCCTTCAAGCTCATCGATAGCAATCGAATAAGCGACATTCGGACGCAGACCGACATGTAAACATTGAAGCGGGTGCTAAGGCAATGATTGTCTTAGCACCCGCTTTCTCTTTTATACCGGCAAAACAAAAAGGAGCAAGCTTTAACTTACTCCTTATTGGTGGGAGATGAATTTCTTCTTTAAAAGCATATGGGTTTATCCAATGGCTTTCTCTATTAGAAATAATTTTTTGCTGTAAATCCTCATCAATTCGATTGTATTTTATATCCGACATTATTTTACACTCCCTATATGCTGAAATTAAATTTCCAAGCTATCACTGTCAAGTAAGAATTCTTTTACTCCCATCATAAGATATCCTTTATCATCTCGGCGTGGTTTCATACTCTTTTCAACAATGACAATTTTCTTAAATGAATCATTGGTTTTATCAAACGGTCTTGTTTCCTGTTGCCATTTTTCATTGTTTGGTATTTCATAAGCAGACTGAATATAGTAACGCTTACTGCCTTGATTAGCTACAAAATCAATTTCCACTTGCTTTCGGATATCCTTACCCTCGGCAGTCTTTTCTCTAAACTCAACTACACCGACATCAATATTATAACCTCTGTATCTGAGTTCGTTATAAATGATATTCTCCATCAAATGAGTTTCTTCTATTTGCCTGAAATTTAATCGGGCATTTCGGAGCCCGGTATCTTCAAAATAAAGTTTATAAGGCGTACTGATGTATTTCTTTCCCTTTACATCATACCTCTCTGCTTTGCTAATCAAAAATGAATCTTTTAGATAACCTATATATTTATCAATTGTAGATGCACAAAGAGTTGCGTTTTTCACCGATTTAAAAGTGTTTTCCAATTTTCTCGGATTAGTTAATGAAGATATACCAGATGCTAAAATGTCAACAAGTTCACTGATTTCCTGATCGGAATTAAGATTATTTCGAGCGACAATATCCTTAATATATACATTTTTCATTTGTGTAATCAGATAATTAGCCTTCTGCTCGTCGGTTTTCATTAAAGCAACCGCAGGCAGTCCGCCGTACACCATATAGTCGTCAAAAGCTTCGTCTTTGCTGCCGTCGTATGCAGAATAAAATTCTGAAAATGATAAAGGCAAAATGTGAATTTCATCTCCTCTACCTTCAAATTCAGTCAAAATATCACTTGAAAGGAACTTAGAGTTACTGCCTGTAACATAAATATCTAAATTGTCTTTTCTCATATATCCGTTTAATACAGCCTCAAAATTTCCAAGCAACTGAACTTCATCAAGGAGAAGATAATACATTTCGTCATCAATAATTTTGCCCGAAATATATTTCATAAATTTTCTCGGCTCAACTTTTCTGTTTTGCTCACTTATATCTAAAATATCTTCGTCTATAAGCAATAAATCATCTGCCGAATCAAAAGCAAATCTGATAATATGATTTTTGTCTACACCTTCGGACAGTAAATAATTATAGAAGATTTTGTTTAATAGATAAGATTTGCCGCATCTTCTGATACCGGTAATTACTTTAATAAATCCGTTTTGTTTTCTCGTAATAAGTCTGTTTAAGTAGATATCTCTATTGATTTCCAAAATATCACCTCATTTAATATTTTCGCCGCTATCGTCATTTTTGATAACTCGATTATACTATAGTTTACTCGATTTTTCAAGTTTTATAATAAAATGATGACTTCATATGTGAAAATAGTGGGGTATGTTGTATCGTAGTATGCAAACGATACCGGTGCAGACTTTACGCTAAATACCTATATGCATGTGACAGATACAATGCAACAAATATTTACAAATACTTTGGAAAACTTGCTTATGAAAAGCTATTAAAATAATACAACACAGCATAAAACAGAGAAATAGGCAGGGATTAGCCCTGCCTTGTGTCTATACAAACAGAAAATCCGAAACTGTTACCGATGATAACAAGTTTCGGATTATGCTGGTGGGAGAGGGTGGATTCGAACCACCGAAGTCACTGACGACAGATTTACAGTCTGTTCCCTTTGGCCACTCGGGAACTCTCCCATATTCACTTTTAAAAAGTGGAGCTGGTGGACGGACTCGAACCCCCGACCTGCTGATTACAAATCAGCTGCTCTACCAACTGAGCTACACCAGCGTCTCAACGCTCGTATACTATACCACAACAGAGCAGGTTTGTCAACACTTTTTTGAAAAATATCACGACTTTTTTATTTTTGCTTTCTTAAAGCTTATTGCCCTCCCCGGACATATATTTCTGAAAAGCGGAAGCCGAATTGACGGCTCCCGCTTTTTTCTTAGTATCTTATTTATTTAACGCTTTCAACAAGATCCATGAATTCCGAGATTACCTTTGAAGCAGTATTCTTGCCCCAGGAAATAAGGCACCATGTGTCTGTGTCGAAGGATTCCTTTTTCTCGCTGTACTGTACGCCTGCCATTACAAAATCATCATCCGGCTCAATGTAACCGATAGCGTCGTTCATAAGGTCGAATACGATAATATTCTCGCCGTACATCTCACGAAGCGACTGATACTTGAATCCCTTCAAGCCCTCACCGCCCATAAGAAGCTCGCCGTAGGTCTCGCCCGGGCAAAGCTCAACAAGAAGTGAATCGCCAAGCTCCATGTAGCCCGACTCGGTAACCGTGTAATACTTATCGGTCGTCTTGTCATAGAGGAAGAAATAGTCTGTGATACCCGTCTTTCCGACGATATCCATAAGAACGTTGGAAACCTCAATAATATATTGCTTGTGAGCAATATTGAGCATCGGAGCAACCGTTGCCTCACTTACCGACTTCCAGTCCTTATACCATGATGTATATCCCTCATTGGAGCCGTACTCGGCCTCGCCGAGGAAATCACCGAGATCATAGTTCATAGTCCTGCACTCAGTCTCACTCTTTGTAAGTCCGAGAATAATATAGCCCATCTCATAGCCGTATCTGACAGCTTCCTCATGTCTTGTGAGGTCAAGTCCGTCATCCGATGCACCACGCTGATATGTAATGGTGCCGATACAGCCCTGAATATAAATGAAGTTATAGCCGGCCTTGTTGACAACCTCCTCAATGTAAGGAACGAAGTCGGCAGAAATAACAACATGACCGTAGCCGGAATTTTCGGGATGAGCGCTGAACGAAGCAATAACCGTACCCTTTTCGCTCTTGTTATCCGGAGTGAACATCAAACGGTAGAGGTTGCCGTCAAATGTGTATGGAGCTGTTCTGTCACGGAGATAATTGTCCGCAATATCCTTCTTGGCAAGGGTGAGTGTGCCGCCCTTCATATCGGAATAAGCCGACTTGATTGTAGCCGTGCACTGGTCAACGATCTTCTTTAAGAATGTGCGGTTAACGCCGCTGTGAATCTCGGAAAGTCCGAGATTTGAAAGAAACAGATTATTCAGAACATTGGGAACGGTATTATCCCATACACCCTGGAGATCTATTCCGCTGTGGGTATGAGTAACGGAAACATTTACACTGACAATATTATTCTTTGCCGCAAAATCCGAGATAGCTTCACGGATAAGGCGAACGTCCGCATTTGCAATTCCGATTGCGTCAAGCACGCAGAAAGCAACGTTTCCTCTGCCTGTTCCGTCATTGAGAACGATTGTGCGAACCCAAAGTCCGTCAAACGTCTCTGTTGTTGTAGCCATAAGGCCGTAGCCGCCCATTGTGTACGGCGTTGTACCGAAATCATCAGGAAGAATCGAAGCCTGAGCATAGCCGAGATGCCATTTTGCACCTGCCGCCGGAGCGTCAAGGAACTCCGACATTCCCTTGTAGAAATTACCGTAGCTGTCGAGATCAAAGTCGGCATAGTCATGAATAACGGAGGTTTTCGGAATAACAAAACCGAGAGCCTTGCCGATCACATTGATGAGTGTGTTGCTCAAAAGGTTGATTGCCTTAGCAAGCAGCTTCATGAAGACCGTCTTGGGGCTTGTTGAAGCGAGCGAACCGAAAGCATCGCCGATTTTGTCAAGGGTGTCGTTGGCGTTGCTGTTAACTACCTGAACACGGTTGCCTTTTGCAGCCGCATCGGCAAGGTACTCTTCAAGAGTCACGCTTGACTCAGCAACAATCGGAGCCTCCTCGGTCTTTGCAAATGCCGTTACGCCGATCGGAACGATCAGGCAAAGACAAAGAGCAACCGAGAGAACCGACAAAAGAATTTTTTTCATAATTTTGTCTCCTTTCGGGAAATGATATTATTCCTATGATACTTGATTATAACATAAAAGCTCAATTTTTACAAATAAAACAATCGTCCTCTTTTTTATTCAAATTGACGAAAGTATAACGCCTAATTTAATTGACTTTTACGTCTGACAAGAATATAATATAATTTAGTTTTATTATTGTATACAGTCAATCGGAGGTTTTTGTATATGGATTTTTCAGGAAAAAAGGTTCTTGTTGTCGGTCTGGCACGCAGCGGCATGGCGGCAATCAGAGTGCTTAAAAAGCTCGGTGCGGAGGTCACACTCTCCGAGAGCAAGAAAAAAGAAGATATAAAGGAAATTGATTTTCTCAACGAAAACAATGTTGAAATAGTCGGACAGGATATGGCGGTTTTTGAGCGTGATTTTGACCTTGTTGTCAAAAATCCCGGTGTGCCTTACAGAAGTCCGATGATGCAGAAGCTTCAAGAGCGCAACATTCCGGTTATCACGGAGATTGAGCTTGCGTATCAGGTTGCAAAGCCCCAGCATTATATCGCAATAACCGGCACAAACGGCAAAACCACGACCTCCACTCTTACATATGAAATTCTTCGCCGTGCTTTTCCGGGCAAGGCTCACCTTTGCGGTAATATCGGTATTCCGCTTTGCGAAATTGTTATGGAAAACGGCCTCATGGAAGAGGGCGGCCATTATATCGCTCTTGAAATTTCAAATTTTCAGCTTGTTAATATTGATAAGTTCCGTCCCGAGGTTGCCACGATAATCAACCTCACCCCCGATCACATTGATTTTATGGGCGGGCTTGATAATTATTACAAGTCCAAAACCGAGGTTTACAGGAACATGGCGGACAACGATGTTTTCCTCCTCAATGCCGACGATCCCGTCGTTAAGGAATACACCGACCGCTATCCCGTAAAGTGTGTCAAAGAAAGCTTCAGTACCGACAGTGACAGTGCCGACTGCATTGCCAAGGACGACTATTTAAAGATAAAGGGCGAAAAAATAATCCCTCTTAATGCAATTAAAATTGTCGGCAAGCACAACTTGCAAAATGTCATGATTGCCGTTTCAGCCGCTAAGGCTATAGGAATTTCAAATGACGTTATTCTTGATGCCGTTTCCTCTTTCAAGGGCGTTGAGCATCGAATTGAATTTGTACGTGAAATCGACGGCGTTAAATATTATAACGACTCCAAAGGAACTAACACCGACGCAACAATAACCGCTCTCAAGGCCTTTGACCGCGGTGTGATTCTCCTTGTCGGCGGATTTGAAAAGGGCTTGCCGATGGACGAGATGAAAAAGCACCTCGGCTGTGTCAAAAAGATTATCGGATTCGGCGCCTGCGGTGCAAGACTTGTGCATGACCTTGTCGGCGAGGACGGAATTGTCGTTACAACACTTGATGAAGCCGTTGCAGAGGCAAACAAAATTGCCGAAAGCGGAGACACCGTTCTCCTTTCCCCCACCACCAGCTCATTCGACCAGTATACCTGCTTTGAGGAGCGCGGCGACCATTTTAAGAAGATTATAAATGCTCTATAAACCGAAAGGAAAAATATGACAGAAAAAGAGAAATACATCGGCGTTTTCGACTCGGGAATCGGCGGACTGACCGTCGTTAAAAGCATAGTCGAAACAATGCCGAACGAAAACATAATTTACTTCGGCGACACGGCTCACGTTCCCTATGGGACACGCTCAAAGGAACAGATAACCGAATATGTCCTCAGCGACGTGAAGTTCCTCAGCCGATTCAATATTAAAGCAATAGTAATCGCCTGCAACACGGCAGACTCGGCAGCAAGAGATACGGTTGAAAAAAACTACAGCGATATCCCTGTTTACGGCGTTGTTGCTCCTGCGGCTAAGAATGCGGCAAAGCTGACAAAAAATAAAAAAATCGGTGTAATTGCCACCAACGCAACGGTCAACAGCGGCGCATACGAAAAGACGATACACAGCTTTGATTCCGACGCACAGGTTATAAGCCTTGCGTGTCCGCTTCTCGTTCCGCTCGTTGAAGAAGGACGTTTCAAAAAAGGCGATCAGGTCATCGAGGAGGTTCTGCGTGAATACCTCACTCCGCTGAAAGAGCAGGGCATTGACACCCTCGTTCTCGGCTGTACTCACTATCCCCTGCTTTATGACATTATAACCGAGATTATGGGCAACGGAGTTACAGTCATCAGCTCATCGGTTGCGGCGGCAGAGGAACTGAAAAAAGGTCTCGGAGAAAGAAATCTACTCAGCAACTCAAAAATAAGCGAACGGAAATATTTCGTCAGCGACAATGCAGAGGATTTTGAAAAGCACGCCCTGATTTTTATGGGCAATGCCCTCGGCGGCACGGTCGAACAGGTTGATATCGAAGAATAAAAGAATACCGCATAAAAAATCGCAGATTAACGGAAACTGCTCCGAAAATCTGCGATTTCATTTTTTGTTTGTCAATCCCAAAATGTAATCGGTCGAGGTGTTATAAAGCTTCGCCAATGCAATCAGCACATCGGTCGGCAGGTCACGGTAACCGTTTTCGTATCGGCTGTATTGAGGCTGTTTCATTCCGAGATAATCCGAAACAAATTTTTGCGTATAATCCGAATCCTCTCTCAAATCCCGTATTCGTTGATAATATGCCAATTTGCCCACCTCTTATAACCAATTAGTTATTGACATATTAACATTATCGTGCTATAATTGCTTCAATATATAACCGTTTGGTTATACGAGAAAGGGATTATTATGAATTATTATGACCCAAATGGAAAAAAATATACAAATGATGGCGGTAGAATATATGATGATAAAGGTTATATCGGAAAATTTGATAATTACGGTAACTTTGTAACAGATAAAAAATCTTTTCATATAGACTCATACGGCAACGTTTTGGATAATTCCTCTAATGCTTCTGTCGGTAAAATTGAAGGCAATAAATTTATACCGACAGAACGCAAAGAAACATCTGAATCAAATTCATCTGTTATTACAAATGCAGAGCTAAAAGCAATGTTTGGCTTTTCGTGGTTCGATCTCATTGCTTTTTGTATAACAATAGGCTCTGTAATCATAGGAAGTGTATTTGGCTCTGCAACCTCTGCTCTTCCAAAAGAGATAAACAATTCAGCTTTTATAATAGTGCTATCAGCCAATATTTTATTTATATTCCTTTTGTTAAAGTTAAAAAAGCTGATAAAGGTTATTATATATTTATGTGAAGAAAAAAACTTTTCTTTTTCCAATATGCTTGTTTTATTTATAAAAGAAATAATTATTATCGGTATTTTCGTTATTTATTTTATAAAAAAATCAATTGAGTTAGGCACAAATTTATTTGCCTTTTTCCCCGAAATATGGATACGAACTATTAAGGGCTTGTTTGAGTATTTCAAAAGTTCAATATAAAATATAACGTTCACTTCGTATTAATTGAAGTGAACGTTTTACTTTATTTAACCAACTCACCGACATAATCGGCATAGATTTTTCCGATGACCTCTGCGCCGCGGTCATAGGTCGGGTGAACGCCGTCGGCGGAAATCTTCTGCCAATTCTCGTGGCAGATATGAGATGCAAGCAGTCCGTCAAGCGGAATAAAAATATCGGCATATTCACGGGCGAGCTTCCTTGTAATCTGAATCTTCGGGTCAAGGTCCTCACGGAAATAGAGCTTGTCCTCGGCAGGAAGCAGAAACTGCTCCATCATAACGATTTTTGCATTTGTCTTTGTCTTGATCGCTTCAAGAACCGTGCGATATCTTTTTTCAAACTCGGCGTTGTCGAGCCACTCTCTTGTATCGGCTCTGTGCCATGTGTCGTTGACGCCGATAAGAATCGAAACAATATCCGGCTGAATGTCGATAAAATCCGATTGCAACCTGTTAACAAGATCAATCGTCTGATTGCCGCTGATTCCGAGGTCAATAAATTCAAAATCAATCTCCGGGAATTTTTCTTTCAAAAATCTTGCCGCATCCTTCGGGTATCCGTTGCCGAGGTTGTGCGGATCTTCACGGTCACGGTCGGCATCGGTAATGCTGTCGCCCTGAAATAAAATTTTCATATAAAGTCCTCCGTTTTAACATTTTTTATTTTATCAAAATATCTGTTTCCGCAGACGGAAACCAAAACATTTTTTTCACTTAAACACGAAAACTTTTTCTCATATTTTTCAAAGATGTTTTCGTAATCTCCGAAAGAAAATTCTCCGAGATTCGCAAGCGATTTTCCCTCGCATTTTATTACACTTTCTTTAAGCGTCCATATTCTCGTAAACGCTTTTGCTTTGTCGGGCGAAGCGTTAATTTTTTTATTCTCGCTCTCGTCAAAAAATCTATTTGCAACCTTTTCGTTAAAGCCGCCGATTTCCTGCACATCAATTCCGACCGACGCTGTGTCAAGCGCAACGGCCACCCCTTCGGCACAATGGCTGATGTTAAAAAATATTTCACCGCTTTTCAAAAAAGGTTTTCCGTTCTCACCGACAACAATTTCAAAATCTTCAATTCCGTTTTCTTTCAACGCAAAACGAAGCAAAAGATAAGCGACAACACAGTTTTCCCGGTCAATTTTTCTTTTTAGTCTGTTGAATTTTTCCTGTCGGTTCTTCGGGAGAAATTTTAAAAATTTTTCGGCAGAAAAATTATCATAATCATTAAAAAAATAAATCATTTTCAATTAAAAAAGTCCGGCTTTTACGCCGTTGGCATTGTGCTCGGCGATCGTCGAAGCATAATAAAAATGTTCGCCGCTTTCATCGGTAAGAAAGAAAACATAATTTGTTTCGGCCGGATGAAGTGCAGCGTTTATAGCCTTAAGTCCCGGGTTGCAAATCGGGCCGACGGGCAGTCCGGAACGATAGTATGTGCTATAAAGCTCCATATATTTTTTAACTTCACCGTTCTGATTTTCAAGTGCAACTCCGTCCTGATAACCGATAACATCTTTAAGATTCTGTGAAATATAAAATGTCGTAACGTCGCTTTCAAGCTTCGGAAACGATGCGGGATCCTTGAGCCTGTTATGGAAAACGGATGAAACGTTGGCACACTCGTCAATGTCGGCATCGCACTCCTTTTGAATTACGGAAGCGAGCGTCATCATCTGATCCATCGTGTAGCCGAGCGTCTTTGCTCTCTGCTTCATTTCGTCGGTAATTTTTGAATTGTAATTTTCTATAAATTTGTCAACGACCGACTGAGCGTCGGATTCAAGATAGAATTCATAGGTATCAGGAAAAATATATCCCTCAAGGAGGAAAACTCTGTCGTCCGCATTGTCGATTTCAATTCCTGCAGCAGGCTTCTTACAGGCTTCGAGAAACGCCTGAGCCGAACAAACTTTGCTTTGCTCCAGCTTTTGTGCTATCTGAACTATCGTGTAACCCTCCGGAAATGTAACCGTCACGGTGTTATCGGGCAGGGTCGTTTTGCTTTTTGTTGACAAAAAAGGGATTCCGTCCCCCGGATTGCACGCCGCAAAAGAAAAAATTATCACGGCGCAGAGTATTAAAAATGCGATTCTTTTATATAACTTCATTTGTATACCTCATGTATTCGGTTTTGGTCATTTTTGTATATCATACATCTTTTTCGTTTCTATGTCAATAAAAGTGTACTTTTTGCAAATATTATTGTTGGAGGTGATTTTTATGGATAAGAAAGAACGCAAAAAGAAAAAATTAAAGCTTTCTCCGCTGGTTCAGTCAATCGTTAACGACTGGGAAGCGGGCAGTGAAACCGACGTTCTCGGCAGCTATACGGGCAACTCAACGGAGACCGTCAAGCCGCAGCAGGATGCGGACGACCTTTAATTGACAAATTCATATATAATATAGTATAATAAATTATCTTAAAGACGCTCTCTGCGGCGTAAGAATATCCTTTCCTACGTCGCAGTTTGTGGTTAAAAATCGCAATCACCGCTACATATTGATTCTTTCAAAAATAATTGTCGTTTTACATTATAATAAGCAAAATTTGCTTGACAATACTTACTTATTGTGATAGAATAATCGTACCTCTTTAAAGAGGGTTCTTTTTTTGTGCCCTCTTTTAGGAACTTACAGGGTGTAGGTTCCCGTATGAGGGAGGCTTAAAATCCCGGGCAAACCGGTTAAATGGAGGTGCCGAAATGAGAGTTAAGGTTACACTCGCTTGCACAGAATGTAAGCAGCGCAATTACGACACAATGAAAAACAAAAAGAACACACCCGACAGGTTGGAGATGAACAAGTATTGCAGATTCTGCAAGAAGCATACTCTCCACAAAGAGACGAAGTAAGCTGGAAGGAGAACTGTTATGGCAAAGAAAGAGAGTTCCGAAGCTGCTAAGAAAATCGCAAAGGCTGAAAAAGAGAAGACTTCAAAGAAGCCGAATAATAAGCCCAATGTTTTCGTGCGTATGGGCAAAGCCATAAAGAATTTCTTCAAGAACAGCAAGGGCGATCTCAAAAAGATCACATGGCCTGACGCCAAGGAAGTCCTCAAGGGAACAGTTGTGACGATTGTTTGTATTGCAATCGTCGGCGTACTTGTATTCCTTGTCGACCTCGGACTGACTAAGGGCATTAACGGACTTCGTACTGCCGCAGAGAACCGCACAACGACAACTGTTGCCGAGACTACGACCGCTTCCGAAACAACAACGGCCGGAATCAATGTAATAACCGACAGCAGCACAACAGCGGCTCAATAATTTTCAGCGAGACGGAGGAACGGCAATGTCAAATGATGCCAGATGGTATGTTGTTCATACCTACTCGGGCTACGAAAACAAAGTAGCCACAAACGTTTTGAAAGCTGCCGAAAACCGCAAAATGCAGGATGAGATCTTTGAGGTCAAGATTCCTACCGAAACCGTCGTCGAGGTTCGTGAGGACGGTAAAACCCGTGAGGTTGAGCGTAAAATCTTCCCGGGTTACGTTATGGTTAAAATTGCAACTTTCCTTGATGAAAACGATATGCCGAAAATCAGCGATGAAGCATGGCTCGTTATCCGTAACACAAGAGGTGCGACCGGCTTCGTAGGTCCGGAGGGCAAGCCCATCCCCCTTACAGAGGAAGAGGTTTACAGACTCGGCGTTGAGAAGAAGGTAGTTGAAGTCAAGTATGAGGTTGGCGACACAGTCAACATCACCGATGAAATCTTTGAAGGCTTCACCGGTAAGGTAGAGGAAATTGACCTTGATAACAACAAAGTTAAGGTTACGGTTTCCGCATTGTTCGGTAAGGAGACGCTGGTTGAGCTTGAGCTTGATCAGGTTGAACCGATTTCCGACTGATGAAAAGATAATTAAGCTCACAGGGCTTGATTTATATGTCCCTATGGGGCATGGAGCTTCGGCTCCGTTGTGGGAGGAGCAAAAATTCCAATCAAATTGCTCCGACGAACCACATTATTTTGGAGGTGCAAGAAATGGCTCAGAAGGTAGTAGGCTTTATTAAGCTTCAGATCCCTGCCGGCAAAGCAACACCGGCTCCGCCCGTTGGTCCGGCACTCGGACAGCACGGCGTTAACATTATGGCATTCACAAAAGAATTCAACGAGCGTACAAAGAACGACGCAGGTCTTATCATCCCCGTTGTTATTACGGTTTATGCAGACCGTACTTTTACTTTCGTTACAAAGACACCGCCCGCAGCAGTTCTTATCAAGAAGGCTTGCGGAATCGAGAGCGGTTCAGGTGTGCCTAACAAGACAAAAGTTGCCACAATCACAAGTGAGCAGGTTAGAAAAATCGCTGAACAGAAGATGCCTGATTTGAATGCAGCAACGATCGAAACAGCAATGTCAATGATCGCCGGTACTGCACGCAGCATGGGCGTTACTGTTGTAGACTGATGCTCCCGCGTGGGAGGTAAAATCCGATTTAACCACTATAATGGGAGGAATATCTTATGAAACACGGTAAGAAATATTTAGAGAGCGCAAAGCTCGTTGACAGAGCTACGCTTTATGATCCGGCAGAGGCTCTTGATCTCGCAGTCAAGACTTCTTCCGCTAAGTTTGATGAAACTGTTGAAATCCACGTTCGTCTCGGTGTTGACTCTCGTCACGCTGACCAGCAGGTTCGTGGTGCTGTCGTTCTTCCGAACGGTACAGGTAAGAAGGTTAGAGTTGCTGTTTTTGCTAAGGGCGATGCAGCAGACGCTGCAGCTGCAGCAGGTGCAGAAATCGTAGGTGCCGAGGATCTTGTTGCTAAGATTCAGGGCGAAGGTTTCCTTGATTTCGACGTCGCTATCGCAGCTCCCAACATGATGGGTCTTGTTGGTCGTCTCGGTAAGGTTCTCGGCCCTCGCGGTCTTATGCCGTCACCGAAGGCAGGTACAGTTACCCCTGACGTTGCTAAGGCTGTTGAAGAGGCTAAAGCAGGTAAGATTGAGTACCGTCTCGATAAGACAAACATCATCCACTGCCCGATCGGTAAGGTTTCGTTCGGTGCTGAGAAGCTTCAGGAGAACTACAAAACTCTTCTTGACGCTATCAACAAGGCAAAGCCGGCTGCATCAAAGGGTCAGTACATCAGAAGCTGCGTTGTTGCAACAACAATGGGCCCCGGCGTACGCATCAACCCTGCAAAGGCAGTTATTGCTGAATAATTCAAACATTACAAAAAAGGTCGGGCATTTGTCTGACCTTTTTTTGTTTTATTAAGCAGCACCGCAAAATTAAGGTGCATAAATCTTCTTAAATTTGAAATTTACGGGAGTGAAGTAAATGAAGACCTCAAAAAAGTCTGTTGTTCTTTCTTCTGTTCAATATATTATCATTTTCATTGGTTTTACCCTGTCATATATGTTTACATATCCGCAGTACGATGTTTTGCTTTTTACAAGGGATTTCAAGGGTGATATCGTCAGCGTTCTGCGTGAAGCGTTGTTTTACGGTAACGGCAGATTTTTGGGTAATGTATTCGGCTTTTATTTCTCACATCATTTTACCGCAGCGATTTTTTTCACGGCTTTTTTCCTGACAATAATTGTTTTCCTTGCCAACAAGCTGTTTTTTAACGATAGCCCGAAAGCGATTTTCCCCATCGGGACGGTAATTGCTTTCCCTGCAGTCGGAATAATGCGTGAGGTTTATTGCATGATTGCCGCATTCTGTAACTATGCCGTTCCGTTCGCCTTTGCACTGATGTCAGGGGTTTTTATAAAGAAGCTTAAAGTCGGCGGCTCTCGCTTTCTTTACGTTCCACTTGCTTTTTCGGCGGTCTGTACGTGCCTTTTCAGCGAAAATACAACTATTGTGGTGCTCTGTGCAGCGATAATAATTATCGTCGGCGACATTATAAATAACAAAAAGGCATCTGTGCCCGGTATTGTAAATATGATTTTTTCGGCAGTCGGAGCATTGATGATGTATCTAATTCCGAGGGTTACGGACACAAAAGAAAAGCTCGACTATTACAGGGAATACGTCGAACCGAAAGTCTTAATTTTCAACATCACCTCGACTCTGCGAAGCTTTGCATTGCTTGCAAATCAGTATTTTATTATTTACGTGATACTTTCCGGCGCCATGATCTATGTGCTTTACAGGCAATGCAAAACGAATAGATTTATAAAATTTATTCTGACCGCAATTCTCACAGTTTTTCCGCTGACCTGCATCTTTGCCGTCATTTTCGCACAAAAAGCAAACGAGCTGGCAATGATATATTTGCCGCTCGAGGTAGTCTATTTGATTGCCGCTTTGGTTGTGTCTGTTCTTTCAAAGCAAAAAAAATTAATTACATCTCTCATCATGACCGTTGTTCTGCTCGGCAGTGCGGTTGCCCCGATGACGATTGTAAACCACAGAGGCGACAGAACATTTTTCACCACATTTGCGATTCTTTTCTGTTATGCGATGTATTTGATTAAATCGCTTGATATGGGCAAAAAAATCAAACAATTAATCACTGCTGCCGCACCTGTTGCATTCGTAGCAGGCTCCTGCGTTATGCTTGTGCTCACGGCACAGAACTTTGATTCATATGTTTACAGAGCCGACTATATTGCTCAAGAAAGCGTAACAAGCAGCAGCGCAGATGTTCCCTATCTCGCCCACGGCCGCCTTGCACAGGAAACGACACTCGGTCAGATCGACCCCTGCCTTTTCGGCAGCAGCGTAGATATGAGCTTCAACGTTATCCCGACGGATGAGTGGGAAAAGGCTGATGAATACAAAAAAATAACAAGCCTGACGCCTGCCGACGCCGTTAAATACGGACTGGAGCATTGGGAGTTTAAGGACGCAACCTATCCGCTGAAGCTCCACGAAAAATATGCTCAAAGCAGGTAATCAATAATAAATTTTTTCGGTATACTATCAAAAAACGGCTGTCAAATTCGAGTAAATCTTATGCTCTGAATCTGACAGCCGTAATTTTATTCTGTTATAGGCATCTCGGTCATACGAAGATTTGTACAGCCGTAAGGGATAAGCTCCTTTTCTGTCGGTTCGCCGATTGCCTTTTTGCTCTCGGGAAGCTCCTCGCATCTGCCGTCGGTCATCTTCCAATCGACCCGTGCCATTTTTGCTTTAAGCTTTATCGGTGCGCCGTCGGGTGAGAACGGAACATCACCTACCTTGGCGAATTCAACGGTGAAATTCCTGTCGGCAAAGCCGTAATTCCAATCTGTCGTCGGGAAAATTTCATAGTCGCAGTACGGGAATTTTCTCTCAACTCCGTCACGAACATACTCTTTTTTCTCCCACCTCTCACCAATCGGAAGCGAGAATACAAGGTTGCCACGCTCGGCACAGAAAAGGCCGCTCGGTCGTTTTGTCAGCTCAACCTTAAAATCAAAGCGGACATCAATAATGCTTTCGCCGAAGAAATCACGGTTAATTCTCACAAAGCCGACACCGACCTCTTTGCCGTCAATCGTTGCACTCACAGCTTTTTCCGGAATGCGGACAAGTATTTCGCGCTCATCATGAGTCGCTGAATTTACCTTGATTTTATAACCGTCCTCAAACGGATAATTTGTGATTATTTCAACGGCAAACTCAGCACCGTCAATCTTTGTTTCAACCTTGCTCGGTGCAACGGCACATACCGCAACGCCGTTTTTCGTCTTCATCATCGTGCTCATTGCAAACTTCGGAAAAGCCTGATTGAAGTTTGCGGTGCAGCATCCGAAATTCGGTTCCAAGCCGAAAATGTGTGACTCCTCGCCGTTCGTGTTAAACGGTTGTTTACCGTTCGGGAAACGAGAACACTGAACCTGATTTGTTAACTGATCATACTGATGCGTCCACATATCGGGGCTTACAGTCGCAGGGAAAGCATTGAAAGCAGTCTTTTCCAATCGCTCCGACCAGTAGCTGTCACCCGTCAGTGCAACGAGCCACTCATAAGAATACATTGCCTCGGCAACGGAGCAGCACTCCGAACCGTGAACGGGACTTGTGCCGCTCAGACACTCGTCACCCGAGAAATGGCCGCAAGCCATACCGTGGTCACGCAAAAGAATTTCCATCGCCTGCTTTGCGAATTCGTTTGGATCGCCGCCGATAATTTCTGTCATCAATGCTTCGCCCTTGAGCATCATTGCAATGTTGACAACATGATTTAGATAGCTCCAATTTTCACGTCTTTCGGCATAGCGCCACGATTTGAACATTTTTTTATAGTCAATGCCCTGTATGTAGAGCTTGTCAACAAGGTCAAGCTGCCAATCCTCAGGCTTTCTTTCACGAAGCCAAAGAATCGGTATAAGACACTCGAACCAACGAGCCGATCCCCAATCAAAAAGAGTTCGGCTGTTCATGTGTGTGCTGAGATTTTGCAGCGCACGGCTGACCGCGTTTTCGATTCGCTCATCGCCCGAGCAATCTGCATATACGACAAGTGCCTTGCAGATTATAAAGCAGGCCCAGATATCATAGTTAACACGCTTTTCCTTTTCGCACGGGCAGATCCAGCCGTCCTCACACTGACGTTCAAGAATAGCGTCAATATATTTTTTGGCACGGGCCTTCATGTCGTTATTGTCAAGAAGGTAAGCAAGCGGCACAAAGCCGTCGAGCCAATAGGGGACTCTCTCCCAACCCTCGTCATTTCCTCCTATCCAGCTTGATTCCTTGACACTGTTCCACATCTTGTCAAGATTGCCGGAAAGACCCTTTGCCTGAATTTCAAGCTGATTTCTGAGCCATCCTGCGGCCTTTATTTCATTTGTAGTAAATTGTTTAAAAATCATAAACCGCTCCTTAGCTTATACCAAGCTTCTTCGCCATATCAGCTGTCTGAAGCTCGAGCATCTTTGAAACGCCCTCCTCCTGCATTGTGATGCCGTAGAGGACGTCGGCTTCTTCCATAGTGCCTCTTCTGTGTGTGATAAGAATGAACTGCGTATTCGTCGTCATGCGGCGAACATAGCGGGCATAACGGGTAACGTTTACATCATCAAGTGCGGCTTCAACCTCGTCAAAAATACAGAACGGAGACGGAGCAACCTTGAGAATCGAGAAAAGAAGTGCAATAGCCGCCAATCCCTTTTCGCCGCCCGAAAGCAGGTCGATATTCTGAACATTCTTGCCCGGCGGCTGAACCTTGATTTCAATGTTGCATTCAAGCACATCGTTCGGATTTTCGAGAATAAGCTCCGCCTTACCGCCGCCGAAAAGCTCGACAAAGGTTTCACCGAAAAAGCTGTTGATACGCACAAACTGAGCCTTGAACTGCTCCGCCATTTTGCTCGTCAGCTCTGTAATGAGTCTGTTCAGTTCTTCCCTTGATTTCTCGATATCCTCAAGCTGAGCACTCATGAATTCGTAACGCTCGGAAACCTCTTTATATTCCTCGATTGCGCCGACGTTTACATTGCCGAGGGCACGAATCTTACCTTTGATTTCCTGCAAGCTTCTGTGTGCCTGCTGATAATCCTCAATCACAATTTCAAGTGCTTCAGCCTCTGATTTTGTCAGCTGATACTCGTCAAAGAGCTTGTTGATTGCATTTTCAAGCTGCTGCTCCATCTGAGCTTTACGCTCCTCAATACGAGCCAGCTCTCCGCTGATTTTTTCACGCTCGGCTGACTTTGAACGCTCCTCCGAACGAAGCTGGGCACTTCTCGCTTCACACTTTGTACGCTCTGCAATGAGCGTTTCAATGTCGCTTTTTGCGCTTGCACCAAGCTCGTGAAGCTCCTTAGCCTGTTTTGAAAGTTCCTGAATTTTTATTTCAATTTCTTTGTTTGCGTTTTCAATTACAGCAATTTCATCGTTGAGGTCGTCAAGCCTGCCCTCATGACTTGCCATACGACGGTTGAGAAGGTCAACGGCTTCTTTCTTAGCTTCAATGTCCTTATCAAGAGCAAGAATATCAAGGTTGATCCTCGCTTCGGTCTGTGCAAGCTCCTCTTTCTTCTCCTCCAGCTTCTCCCTGCCGTGAGTCACAACGTCAAGATCGGCCTGCAATGAACCCATTTCCTTATTGAGCTTGTCAATCTCGGTCTGAGCTTCCGTTTTCATCGCTTCAAGATCGCTGATTCTCAGCGATGCCGACTTCTTTTCACGGCGCAGTTCTTCTAAAGCCGCATTAGCCGTGTCAAGCTTACCCTCAATAAGCGCAAGCTCGCTTTCCTTACGAATAACATCTTCCTGAGTACGCTTGAGATCGGCCTGTGAAGCGTCAAGATCAGCCTTAACTGCCGAAAGCTCAACGCTCAATTTTTTATATGCTTCGTTATCCTGCTCCTGCTCGGCAACGAGCTTTGCAATCTGTGAATTGAGCTTGTCCTTCTCATTGCTTCGGCTGAGAATACCCGCATTGTGTCCTCTCGAACCGCCCGTCATCGAGCCGCCGGCATTTACAACCTGACCGTCGAGAGTAACTATTTTAAATCTGTATGAATATTTCTTCGCCATGGAAATTGCACTGTCGAGATCCTCGGCAACAGCGGTTCTGCCCAAAAGAGACTGAATTATTTCATTATATTTGCTGTCATAATCGAGCAGTTTATCCGCCATATCTACGAATCCGTAACAGTCATCAAGACCCTTTTCCGCAAACGGCTTTGACTTAACGGATGTCAGCGGCAGAAATGTTGCACGTCCGCCTTTCTTCTCCTTAAGGAAGTTAATGGCACGCTTTGCGTCATTTTCGCTGTCGGTTACGATGTTCTGTATCGCCGCACCGAGAGCAGTTTCGACCGCCACGGCATAGCGATCCTCAACGCTGATGAGCTGAGATAGCGGGCCGTGAATTCCTCTGAGTGCGCCGCCCTTTGCCTCACGGACAACAGCTTTAACCGCACCCGAATAGCCCTCCATGTTCTTTTCCATGTCATCCAAAAGACGAACCTTATCTTTCTTTTGGAGAATATCAAGACCCCTTGCGTCGATTGCCGATTTCAGCTTGTCCGCCTTTTCCTGACGTGACTGAACTCGGAGACTATATCCCGAAACGGCATTCATAATCTCTGTCGCCGTGTCGTTTAGCTTATCGAGCTGAGCCTGACAAGCGTTACGCTTTTCTTCAAGCTCGGTTATGTAACCGTTTCTCGTTGAGAGTACGCCATCAATATTGCTGACACGTCCTTTGATTTCATCAATAGACGAATTCGCAGTGGTTTCCTCAATTTTCTTTTCGCCGACCTTCTGAGTAAGAGCGGTTATCTTCTGCGAAAGCTCGGCAATTCTGTCCGAGAATTCGCCCGTCTCGTTCTTAGTATCGGCTATGCTTGCCGCCGCAGTGTCAAGCTCCTTGCGCTTCTTTTCAATCTCGCCCAAAAGCTCGTTGATTTCCGCTTCGGCTTCTTCAACCTCTTTTTTAAGGGAATTTTCACTGTCCGAAGCGTCGCTCATGTCACGCTTGATACGTTCGATTGTCTGCTCATTGTGAAGAATGGTGTTCTTCTCAACGGATATCTGACCCTCAAGCTGAACGGCCTTTTCCTCATAGCTTGTCGAATTGTTTCTTATATTGTCAATTTTAACCGTAATTTCCTGACCCTTGGCAATTATTTCCTCGGTCTCGTTCTCAATCTGAGAGAGAGAAGCCTCAATCGAATCGTACTGACCCTGGGCAATGGAAAGCTTGTCCTCCTGCTCTCTCAATTTAACCTTTGAGGTGTCAATTGTGTGAAGCCAAAGTCCGATTTCAAGCTCCTTTTTTTCCTTTGCGAGGACGAGGAACTTCTGTGCCTTTTCGCTCTGCGTTTTAAGAGGACCTACACGGCTTTCAAGCTCGGAGAGAATGTCCCTCAGACGAACAAGGTTTTCCTCCGCCTGATCAAGCTTCCTGTTAGCGTCGTTGCGGCGATATCTGTAATGAGAAATTCCGGCCGCTTCCTCGAGCATATCACGTCGCTGACCCGACTTTGAAGAAATCAAATCGGCGATTCTGCCCTGGCTGACGAGAGAGTAACCGTCACGGCCGAGACCCGTATCCATGAAAAGCTCATGAACGTCACGCAGACGGACAATCTGACCGTTGAGCATATATTCGCTCTCGCCTGAGCGATAATAGCGGCGTGTTACGGAAACCTCGTCCTTATCGTTATTGAGAGTTCTGTCTGTGTTATCAAGGCGCAGAGTAACCTCGGCGAAACCTAAAGGCTTTCTGACCTTCGTACCGCCAAAGATGACATCTTCCATTTTTGAGCCTCGCAGGTTCTTCGTCGATTGCTCACCGAGAACCCAGCGCACGGCATCGGCAATGTTACTTTTACCCGAGCCGTTAGGACCGACAACAGCCGTCATTCCGTGATTGAAATTAAAGACCGTTTTGTCGGGGAAGGACTTGAAGCCCTGCATTTCGAGCGCTTTTAATCTCATAATTCTTCGTTCCTTATTATGTAAAGTTGATACTTTCCTGTTTTGCTGTCTGTCGCAATTTTAGCGTCGTAACCCATTTCCCGGAGCTTAATGATATTGCAGCGTTTCTGCCCCGTCATTTTTGAAATTGCGTCCGGAACAACATAAATAGTGATTTTTCCCTGCGGAATTCGATTCTCTTTGATATATTCTATAGCCTTATTGAGGTAGATTTTACCCTCGCAAAGCTCCTTAAATGCCGGATGATATGCACCGGCAATGTATTCTCCTTCAACACCGCCGCCGGAATGAAGTCCTGTTCTGATGACGGTTATATCCGCTTCGTCGAACATCAAAAGCAGCTTTGCACAAAGCTCAGCCGCCGAGTCAACCGTTTCAGGCTGATATTTGCCGCTTTTATAAAGCGTTGCAAGCTCGGTGTTTTCTAACACAACGGTCGGATAAATGCGAACTGTCGCCGGCTTCAGTGCAATAATTTTCTTCGCCGTGTCAATACTGTCCTCATCCGTTGAGCCGTGAAGCCCCGTCATCATTTGCAGACCAAGCTCAAAGCCGTAACTTTTCAGCATTTTCGACGCATTGATAACGTCCTGCGAGGTGTGGCCTCTGTGATTAAGTCTCAGAACCTCATCGCTCATGCTCTGTGCTCCAAGCTCAACTGCCGTGACACCGTAGAACTTCAAAATCCGACAAATTTCATCATCAATCGCATCGGGTCGTGTCGAACAGCGTATGCCTTTGAAGCTGCCGTTTTTGACGTATTTGTAAGCCGCTTTCAAAAGACCGACCATAATATCACGGTTGATTGCTGTAAAGCTTCCGCCGAAAAAAGCAATTTCTCCGCCCTTGCTGTCGGGATTGTTCATTGCAATTTTGACCGCTTCATCAACGTCGGCATGCGTCACCTGCTTGCTTTGACCCGAGATTGCACGCTGATTGCAGAACGTACATTGGTGCGGACAGCCATTGTGCGGAACAAAAAGTCCCACATTTACATGCTTCACAGTCCCATAAGCTCCAAGGCTTCCCTTGCAGCCTCCTGCTCGGCTCGTTTCTTGCTTTTGCCGACGCCTCTGCCGATTACATTTGAATTGAGATGAACCTCAACCTCAAATCTTTTATCGTGGTCGGGGCCGCTCTCGCCCGCAAGAACGTATTCAACGATCTCGCCCGGGTTGCGCTGAACAACCTCCTGAAGCATAGTCTTGTAGTCCTTGACCGAACGATGCTTTCTGATAGCTTCATCAATATATTTGAGCACAAATTTTCTCGCTTCGTCCATACCGCCGTCAAGATATATTGCGGCAATAACAGCTTCAAATGCATCCGCCTGAATTGACGGACGCTCTCTGCCGCCCGTTACAACCTCGCCCTTGCCGAGCATGAGGTATTTGCCGAGCTGAATTTCACGGGCAAATGATGCAAGCGATTTTTCGCAGACCATTGCTGCACGGAGCTTTGTTAAATCTCCCTCCGGAAAATCAGTATAATTCTTAAAAAAGTTTTCCGCCGTTATAAATCCAAGAACCGAATCGCCGAGAAATTCAAGGCGTTCGTTCGATCCTTCGCATGTGCTGTGGTTCTCATTAAAATATGATGAATGAGAAAGCGCACGCAGCAACAGCGATTCATCTTTAAATTCATATCCGAGCTTTTGCTGAAGCTCTTTTATATCAGGTTTCATCTTCACCGAACCTTTCATTGAAAAAATCAAGACTCCTCTTTGCAAGAGCTTCGTATCTTAATTTTTTATCTCTTATCTTTTCATCGAGCGGCGGCAGAATTCCGAAATTTGCACCCATCGGTTGAAAATCCGTCACGCTCTCGTTGCTAATATATTTTGAAAGTGCCCCCATCATCGTGAAATTCGGAAGCTCAAGCGGTGCTTTGCCCGCAAGTCTGTTTGCCATATTTATTCCGGCAAGAATTCCCGACGATGCAGACTCCATATAGCCCTCAACACCCGTAATCTGACCTGCAAAGTACAGACCGTCTCGTCCTCTGAACGAAAAATCACTGTTCAGATGTCTCGGGGAATCAATAAATGTGTTTCTGTGCATCACACCATAGCGAACAAATTCCGCATTTTTCAGTGCAGGAATCATCGAGAATACTCTCTTCTGTTCGCCGAATTTGAGATTAGTCTGAAATCCGACAAGGTTATACATCGTTCCGCTTGAATCCTCACGGCGAAGCTGTAAAACCGCCCATGGGCGATGACCTGTTCTCGGGTCTCTCAATCCTACGGGCTTCAACGGGCCGAAACGCATTGTGTCCGCACCTCTCGATGCCATAACCTCAATCGGCATACATCCCTCATAAACGCCCTTTTTCTTATCAAAGGAATGAAGCTCCGCCGACTCTGCATTGACAAGCTCGTTATAAAAGCTCTCGTATTCTTCCTTATTCATCGGGCAGTTGAGGTAATCGTCATCGCCGCCACGGTCATATCTTGACTGAGCGAAAGCACATGATTTGTCAATGCTCTCGTCCGTAACTATCGGAGCCGCCGCATCAAAGAAACTGAGCGAGCCGCCGCAAAGCTCTTTGATTTTATCGGCAAGAGAATCGGAAGCGAGCGGACCTGCGGCAATGATAACATTGCCCTCCGGGATCTCCGTAACCTCACGGCATTCAAGCTCAATGAGCGGATGTGACTTTATTTTTTCCGTTATCATGCGGGAAAATTCATCACGGTCAACAGCAAGCGCGCCGCCTGCCGGAACGCTGCACTTTTTAGCACATTCAACGCAGATTGAACCGAGCCTTTCCATTTCGGCCTTGAGCAGTCCTGCCGCCGAGCCGACACGCCGGGCCTTGAGCGAGTTGGAACAGACAAGTTCCGCAAGCATATCGGTTTTGTGAGCCGGAGAATGCTTTTTCGGCTTCATTTCGGCTATTGTGATAGGAACGCCCCTGTTTGCGAGTGCCCACGCAGCCTCAACGCCTGCCAAACCTCCGCCTATAACAAGAACTCTGTTCATTTATTAATCTTCCTTTTTCTTGCTTTTTCTTTCTGCCTTGCGCTCATAGCCGCAGTTCTCATCAAGGCAAACTATCAGGCCGCCTCTTCGCTTAAAGAGCGACTTGCCGCACTTCGGGCAGGTTTCGCCGGTCGGCTTATCCCATGTCATAAAGTCGCACTCGGGCCAATTTGAGCAGCCGAAGAACGGGAATCCCCTCTTTGACTTTCTTTCAATCACCTCACCGCCGCACTTGGGACATTTTGCATCGGTCTTTGTGACAAGCGGCTTTGCGTTTTTGCACTCGGGATATCCGGGACAAGCAAGGAATTTGCCGTAACGGCCGACCTTGATAACCATCATTCTGCCGCACTTCTCGCACGGGATATCCGTCACGTCCTCGTCAAGCTGAATCTTGACGTCCTTCATCTCTGTCTTAACCTTTTGCAGGTTCTTATCGAATTCATCATAGAATTCGTGGAGCATGGCAATATAATCTTCCTTGCCCTCGCCGACCTCGTCAAGCTTGGTCTCCATGCCTGCAGTAAACTTTGTATTAACTATCTTTGAAAACTTCTCCTTAAGAAGCTTCGTTATCGCTTCGCCCAGCTCCGTAGGATAGAGCTGCTTCTGCTGACGCTTTACATATTCACGCTTAACTATCGTTGTGATAATAGTTGCGTATGTGCTCGGACGTCCGATTCCGTTCTCTTCAAGGGCTTTGATGAGAGAAGCTTCGGTGTATCTCGCCGGCGGCTGAGTGAAATGCTGATTGCCCTTTAAATCCTTGAGCTTGAGTTTATCGCCCGTGTTAAGCTCAGGGAGCTTGCCCTCTGCTTCGGCATCCTCATTGTCCGTGCTCTCCTCATAGAGAACCGTAAATCCGTCGAATTTAATGCTGTAGCCTGCGGCTGTGAAGCGGCAATAACCGTCAATGCCCTCCGTTACGGCGTCAATTTCCGCCTTAACGGTATTCTGAATGCAGGTCGCCATTAAACTTGCAACAAAGCGCTTCCAAATAAGCGTGTAGAGCTTATACTGGTCTGAAGTAAGACTGCCTCTGACTCTGTCGGGAGTGAGTGCCGGATTGGTCGGTCGGATAGCCTCGTGACCGTCCTGAGCATTGCTTCTTGACTTGAAATATCTCGGCTTTTCCGGGAGATATTTCTCGCCGTAGGTCTCGAGAATAAAGCTGTTCGCGGCAGCTCTTGCCTCTTCGGAAATCCTCAGAGAATCGGTTCTCATGTATGTGATAAGACCGGTTGTGCCGATTCCTGCGATATCAACGCCCTCATAAAGCTCCTGAGCGGCACGCATTGTACGCTGAGCCTGGAATCCCATACGGCGTGACGCCTCCTGCTGGAGGGTCGAGGTGATGAACGGCGGAGCGGGATTTTTCTTTCTTGTGCCCTTCTTAACGGAAGTAACGCTGTACTTTGCATTATCAAGTCTTGCAAGATATGCGTCCGCCTGTTCCTTGTTTGTAATCTTGACCTTACCTGTCTCGTCGCCGTAGAAGCTTGCGGAAAAAGTCTTTCTGCTCGGTGCGGTAAACTTTGCGTCAAGCGTCCAGTATTCCTCGGGAACGAAAGCTCTTATCTCGTTCTCACGGTCAACTATGAGCCTTACGGCCACGGACTGAACACGGCCGGCCGAAAGACCGCGGCGTATTTTCTGCGAAATAAACGGGCTGAGCTTATAACCTACAAGGCGGTCAAGAATTCTTCTTGCCTGCTGAGCGTTTACAAGGTTCATGTCGATCGAACGGGGATGCTTCATTCCGTTCTCGATACCCGTTTTGGTGATCTCATTAAAAGTAATTCTGTTTGCCGCGTTCATGTCAAGACCGAGCAGTGTGGCAAGATGCCACGAGATAGCCTCTCCTTCGCGGTCGGGGTCGGTTGCGAGATAAACACCGTCGGACTCGGCAACCATGCTTTTAAGCTCCTTAACGAGCTTCTCCTTGCCCTTGATAACAGCATATTTCGGGGCAAAGTCATTCTTAATGTCAACGCTGAGCTTAGCCGCCGGCAGGTCACGAACATGACCCATTGAAGCGGTTACGTTATAGCCTTGACCGAGATATTTTTTTACTGTTTTAACCTTTGTGGGTGACTCCACTATTACCAGTTTGGACATAAATGCATCATCCTATTTAAGTTTGTAGTTTTTGCCTGCAAGAGGCTCGATATATCCGAGAATTTCAAGCTCCGTCATCGCCGAAAGGAAATCGACCGTACTGAGCTTCGTTCCGAGGATAAGCTCCTCCGCCTGCATGGTTTCTTCCGAAAAGGCATCGAAAATAAGTCGTGCCTTTTCACTTATGTTGTTCGGAACGGCAGGCTTGACAAAAGGCTTTGTCTCCTCCGTTTCCGTATTCTCTATCTTTTTGACCTTCTCTTTTTTCGCCGTTACGGTTTTGACCCTCTCCGGCTCGGTTGTGAGAATAGATTCTATCTTGTCAATATCAAGCATATCGGGATATCTCTCGGCATATTCCTCGAGAACGTCCATTGCATTGAAAACGGGCTTCGCTCCGTCACGCAGAAGCTTGTTAGTGCCCATGTTCATGCTCGAGGTTATATCGCCCGGCACGGCAAAAATATCTCTGCCCTGCTCCATGGCGTGGTTAACGGTTCTCAGCGATCCGCTTCTCTCATTCGCTTCGATAACAATCGTTCCGTAGGAAAGACCCGAAATAATACGGTTTCTGAACGGGAAATTGTGGCCGTAGGCGGGAGTCCTCGGCGGATATTCCGTAACAAGCGCACCGTGGTGAGCAATTTCTCGCCTGAGCGGTTCGTTTTCGGGAAGATAATCCGTTCCGAATCCGCAGCCGAGAACGGCGACCGTCTTGGCACCGACATTGAGTGCTCCCGTATGAGCGGCACTGTCAATACCCTTTGCCGCTCCGCTGACTACAACAGCACCCGATCGACTCAGCGAAGCCGAAAGCGACCTCGCAATTCTCACGCCGATATCGCTTGCTTCTCTTGCGCCGACCATTGCAACCGTGATTTTGTTTTTCAAACAGTCTAAATCTCCGCGTACATAAAGCACCAGCGGTAAATTAGGCAGCTTGAAAAGCATAGACGGATAATTTTCGTCGTCAGGGGTTACAATTTTGATTTTATATTTTTCGCATTCCGCAACAATTCGTTTTGCGCTGTCAAGAGATGTTGACTTGAGCTTGTTTATCTGTCCGTTTGTAAATATACCCGAAATCTTCCATTCATATTCACCGGCAAAGTAAAGCTTTTCCGCATTGCCGAAATAGGAAACTATTTCATCCGATTTTACGCTTGCCGATATTCCGAGAGCATTCTGCACCCACACCCAGTAAAGCTTATTGCTCATTCTCTCACCATCTCCCAGATAAGTATTGCCGCCGCAGTTCCGGCATTGAGCGATTCGGCCCTGCCGCCCATGGGTATCGTTACTCTCATCCTGCATGCGTTCATCGTTTCCTGCGTCACGCCGTTGCCCTCATTGCCGACAACACAAACCGTTCCGCCGGTCATGTTAATCTCGGTTATTTTCACGCTGTTTTTATCGGGTGTTGAAGCGAGAGTAAGCATACCGTTTTCATTCGCTTCGTTAATTGTTTCAACTGCGTTTGCACGGCTGATTATGTTCATCCTGAGAGCCGAGCCCATTGAGGCTCTGAGTGCCTTGGGATTATAAATATCGCATCCGCCGCAAACGATGAGACCGTCAATTCCGAGAGCCTCGGCGGTTCTGCTGATTGCTCCCAAATTTGAGGGATCCTGCACATTTTCAAGCATCAGATACCGTCCGTCTTTATTCAAGGCAGCGCCTTGTGCCGATTTTTCGGCTCTGCAAATGCAAAAGATTCCCTGAGAATTCTGCGTATCGGAAAGCTTTGCCGCAACCTCGTCCGAGATGCCGTAGACCTCCTCGGATGCTGCTGTTATTCGCTTGCAATATTCGCCGTACTTTTCCTGAGCCGTGCGGCTGAGAAAGGTTCGGTAAATTGCGATTCCGTTTTCGGCGGCGTCCGAGCAGAGCCTTGCACCCTCAAGGAAAAAGGTTTTGCTTTCCCGACGGGTCTTTGAACTGTCACGCACGGCAACCGCAGACCTTATTTTTTCGTTGGTTTTCGACGTTAAAATATCCACGCTCAAAGCTCCTTTCGGGCAAAAATCTTGCAGAAATAAGCGATAAACAGGTATCGCTAAAAAGACAAATTCACGCCCCCTTAACGAAAAAGGGGCGTGATTTTTATTCATTTAAGTGCTGCCTTAGCCTTCTCTGTGAGAGCTGTGAATGCAGCAGGATCAGCGATTGCGATCTCTGAAAGCATCTTTCTGTTGAGTGTGATGCCTGCCTTGTTAAGGCCGTTCATGAATGTTGAGTAGTTCATGCCGTTGAGCTTGCAAGCTGCGGAAATTCTTGTGATCCAAAGGCGGCGGAAATCTCTCTTCTTCTGCTTACGTCCTACATAAGCATACTGACCTGATTTCATAACTGCCTGCTTAGCTGTTTTAAAAAGACTTGACTTTGAGCCGTAGTAGCCCTTAGCCATCTTCATTACTTTATTTCTTCTCTTACGAGACATGGTAGCGCCTTTAATACGAGCCATGGTAACTTACCTCCAATTTTAAATTTAACGATCTGAATTATTTGTACGGGATCAAACGCTTGATCTGCTTAACGTTCGTTGTGTCTGCAACGACTGTCTGGCGGAGACCTCTCTTACGCTTGGTCGTCTTTTTGTTGAGGATGTGAGACTTGTTAGCATGTCCTCTGATGGGCTTACCGTTCTTAGACATCTTAAAGCGCTTCTTTGCACCGCTGTGTGTTTTAATTTTAGGCATGGTTTTTTCCTCCTTATGAATTACTTGGATGATTTGGCTGCGATGAACATCAGCATTGAACGTCCCTCAAGCTTAGCCGGCTTCTCGACGGTGCCGTACTCACTGACGGCTTCGGCGAATTTGCTCATGGTGACAAGTCCGTTTTCGGGATGAGCCATTTCACGGCCTCTGAAACGGATTGAAACCTTAACTCGGTTACCGCTTTTAAGGAACTTGATGGCTTGGTTAGCCTTTGTCTCAAAATCGTGCGTATCAATGTTGAGCGACAGACGAACCTCTTTGATCTCAATAACTCTCTGGTTCTTTTTGGCTTCCTTTTCACGCTTTGCCTGTTCAAAGCGATACTTGCCGTAATCCATGATCTTACAGACAGGCGGCTTGGCCTGCGGAGCGATCTTTACAAGGTCTGTGTTCTTTTCATCTGCGAGACGCATAGCCTCTGCAATCGGCATAACGCCGAGCTGAGTTCCGTCCGAATCGATCACTCTGACTTCCTTGTCACGGATCTCTTCGTTGATTTGAGTTTCTTTCGTAGCGATGTTCAAGCACCTCCAAATGCTCAATAATAAAATCAAAGCACGGATGGGAACGAACCTATCCGTGCGCATAAATCTACCGGGAAAATCCCGCAAATTATTGACCGCACGGACGAAACCGTTAAGGTGGGAACGAACCATTCCACTTTGTTGTGTGAGTATTTTATCACCCTATCCGCCTTTTGTCAATAGCTTTTTGCAATCTTTTTGGGCTTCTTTTAAAATAAATATATTATCATTCTGTAAATTTTGCAACACATAATTGAATTTCGCTTTAAACTGTGTTATTATTGTTATTATTATATAATAAGTTAGGAGGAATTCCCTTGGCAGAAGATAAAGAGAAATCCTTAACGGATGAAACCCTGCCGAAAGAACCCGAGGAAGCTTCCGCAAGCTGGGACTGGGACGCCGCCGTTCCGCAGACCGACGCAAGCAACATAACGCTTGACGATTTGCAGGAGACGGAGGAAAAGGTCGTTGAGCAGCCTGCCGAAGAACCGGAGGAAAACGAAACAGAGAAGGAAGAAGAAGTGTCGGCTTCAAATCCCGACGATGACGGACTTTGCATCGTTTGCGGAAAGGAAAGGGGCAACAGCCCGAGCGACCTTTACTGCAATGCGTGCCGTGCAAAATTTTTGAGAACGAACTACGGCGTAGGCCATATCATTCTCGCCTTTGTTATGGTCATCGTGGCCGCACTCGGCTATTTTGTTGCAACCTCAACGGTCACAGTGTCCTCAAAGCTTTACAAGGCGGAGCAGTGCATTTCCGAAAAGAGATACAACGACGCTCTCAACCTTTGCAGCGAGGCTTTCGACGCAACGGATAAGCTCAACAGCGGAGTTAACGCCGTTATAAAGGGCATCAATTCAAATGCAGCCAATCAGGACTGGTTCACGGAGGGTGAAAAGGCAACTCACCTTATCCTTGAAACCTATGTTCATAACATGACGATCAACGCCACCGACCGTCAGACCTTTGTTGAGGCAGTTGAAAAGTATTATGTCAACGGCGAGCTTGAACAGCCGAGAAATGCGGATATAAAGAAGCTTTACAACGCAATCAAGTCTATTGATACTGTTGCGGCATCTCTTGATGAAAAAATGAACAGCTATATTACGCAGAAAGAGGACGGAACCTACGACGTTAAATATGACGAAGGTATCAAGTTCTTTGATTCCTATAAGGTAGATACCGATATCGAAAAGGGTCTCATGGAATATTACAAGTTCATGCTTGCTTATTATGCAAACAAGGACAGCAAGACCGCTCTCGGATTTATTGACAACGCATACAAGATATCCGGTGAGTACGGATATCTGTATCTCCAGAACTACATGGGTATGGCATGGCAGTATAAGGAATATGACAAGGTGCTTGAGCTTTCCAAGATTGCAACGGAGCTCAATGTCAACGACGCATCCGCATATTATTACGCTGTTAAGGTTTATATCGAAAAGAATGACCTTGATTCCGCCGACAAGATGTGTGAGGAAATGCGTAAGGCAAATCCCGACGGAATTGACTATTACAGCACAAAGGCTGAGGTTCTCCGCCGTCAGAACAAGCTCGATGAGGCGATTGAAATTTGCCGCAAGGGTATTGTTGCAGGCTCGGATTCCGAAATCTACCGTCAGCAGGCTATTGCATATCTCCTCAAGAGTGACAAAGAGAATGCTCTCGAGGCAATCAAGCAGTCGTATGAAATTGCAACTCAAAACCAGCAGCTTTCAATTCAGACGGCAAACACCGTTGCTCTTATCTGCTTCATCTGCGACGATACAAAGACGTATGAAGAGGTTGAAGCGATGTTCAAGCAGAGCAATATGGAATTAAGCGACTCTGTTAAGAAGTGCATCAAGGGCGACATCACATTTGAGGATATATTCATGAAAGGATCGGGTGAGATATCATGACAATAGTTTATGTAATTACAAAGTATATCACCGTTATCGGCTCGATTCTTAAAGGCTTTTGGGAGCATCTTTTCTGCCGAATTCTCGGCGTTCCCGTTTCCGACGCCCGTTATCTTCAGGCAACGGAGCTGTGCGGACACGTTGAGCACGATTTCACAAAAACAAAGGCAGTCACTTTCTTCATTAACTATCTTCCCGGCATGATGAACCGTCTTTTTGCCTATGGTATGCTTGTCGGCGGTTATCTCGGTCTTTTCTATATGAAAGCCGGTACGGATACGGTTGCCTTTTGGTTCTGCGTTGCTCTCTATTATATCGGAGTTTCGCTGATGTGCAACAATGCTCCGCTTTATGAGGACGCACTTAATAACTGGGATCTTCTCTACGGCAAAGGGCAAAAGACAAACATCTTCGCAAAGATTTTCGCTTTCATTCCGTCCGTTTACTTTATCGTTTCGGCATGGCTTGAAAAGAACGGTCTCAGCCTCCTTATTTGGATCGCCCTGACCCTCGCAGGAATTTTTGTCCTTTAATTTAATAAGCAAAAAGCAGTATTCCCCTTTCCGGCGGTAATACTGCTTTTTTCTCATACAGCGAGAGAGCAAAGGACAGGGAAAATCCCCGTCCTTTTGCTTTAGGTAATATTGAAGGTTTATTTTTCAATCAAAGCGTCTCTTTCTGCACCGACGGAAATATACTTAATTTTACAACCAACATTCTTTTCAATGTATTCAATATATTTGCGTGCGTTCTCCGGAAGCTCCGAATATGAACGACACTTTGAGATATCCTCTTTCCAACCGTCAAGATACTCATAGACAGGCACTGCTTTGTTTAGCACATTGCCGGACGGGAAGGAGTCTATAGTTTTTCCGTCATATTCATATGCAACGCAGACGGGTATCTTGTCCATATAGGAAAGCACGTCAAGCTTAGTCAGCGCAATATAAGTTGCGTTCTGAACTCTTACGCCGTATTTTGAAGCAACGATATCAAATCCGCCGACTCTTCTCGGTCTGCCCGTAGCGGCTCCGTATTCGTTGCCTGCCTTACGAAGTGCCTCCGCCTCATCGCCAAAAAGCTCACAGGTAAACGGGCCCTCGCCGACACAGGTTGAGTACGCTTTCATAATGCCTATGCATTCATCAAGCTTGCATTGCGGAATACCCGCACCTATTGTCGAAAATGCAGAAATGCTGTTTGACGATGAAGTGTAAGGATAAATACCGAAATCGATATCTCTCATTGCACCGAGCTGAGCTTCAAAAAGAATGTTTTTATTCTCGTTTGCTGCCTTTGTGAGGTATTCCGACGTGTCGCAAATATAGGGAAGAAGCGGCTCGCCATAGGTCTTGAGCCAATTATACATCTTTTCGGCATCAATCGGTTCATGGTGATATCCGCCAACTATTACAAGATTTTTCCACTCAACAATATCATAAAGATGCTCCTTGATGCTCTCAAGGTCAAAGAGGTCACCCATACGAATGGTCTTTTTCATGTATTTATCCGAATAAACAGGGCCTATACCTCGTCTTGTCGAGCCGAACTTTTTATCTGAAAGTCTGTCTTCCTCAAGGCAATCCTGCAATCGGTGGTATGGCATACAAATTGTTGCACGGTCACTTATTTTGAGATTTTCGGGAGAAATCTTGATTCCGCCCTCACGCAGCTTGCCAATTTCATTGACAAGGTGTTCAATATCAATTACCATTCCCGTTCCTAAGACATTAACCGTTCCGTCCTGAAGAATTCCCGAGGGCAAAAGGTTAAGAATAAACTTGCCCTTATCGTTAACAACGGTATGTCCTGCATTATTACCGCCCTGATATCTTGAAACAACATCGTATTTTGGTGCGAGGTAATCGACAATTCGACCTTTACCTTCATCACCCCAGTTAATTCCTACAACTGCCGAAAGCATATTGATCTTCTCCTTAATTATTTATTCTTGTTTTCCTCATCAACGGTTGCCTGAACTCTTGTCGGCAGGCCGTAAAGGCTGATAAATCCCGTCGCATCCGCCTGACGGTATTCTCCGCCCGCATCGAATGTTGCAATATCCTCACGATAGAGTGAGTACGGCGACCAAACGCCGGCGTTTATAATATTGCCCTTATAGAGCCTTAAACGAACCTTACCGGTAACATTCTGCTGAGTGTCCTTGACAAAAGCGGAAAGCGCATGACGAAGCGGAGTAAACCATTTTCCGTCATAGACAAGCTCGCCGAAGGTAACGGCAAGCTCCTTCTTCTTGTGAAGCGTATCTCTGTCAAGAACAAGCGTTTCAAGGGCTTCATGAGCACGATAAAGAATTGTTCCGCCCGGTGTCTCGTAAACTCCTCTTGATTTCATTCCGACAAGACGGTTTTCGACAACGTCATAAAGGCCGATACCGTTCTTTCCGCCGATCTGGTTCAATTCTTTAATTATTTCGGATGCTTTTTCCGCCTTGCCGTTCAGCTTAACGGGAACTCCCTTTTCAAACTCAATTTCGACATATTCCGACTTGTTAGGTGCCTGTGTCGGGAAAACGCCAAGCTCAAGGAATCCGTATTTCTCATACTGCGGCTCGTTTGACGGATCCTCAAGGTCAAGACCCTCATGGCTCAAATGCCAAAGATTTTTATCCTTTGAGTAGTTTGTCTCACGGCTGATTTTAAGAGGAATATTATGTGCCTCGGCATAGTCAATTTCCTCATTGCGGCTCTGAATATCCCATTCACGCCACGGGGTAATAATCTTCATTTTCGGAGCGAAATGCATAACGGCAAGTTCAAAACGAACCTGATCGTTGCCCTTGCCCGTGCTGCCGTGACAGACAGCGTCTGCACCTTCGGCCTTAGCAATTTCAACAAGTCTCTTTGCGATTACAGGTCTTGCAAAGCTGGTGCCGAGGAGATAACCCTCATAATCTGCACCTGCCTGCATGGTCGGGATTATATAATCATCAACGAATTCGTCTGTCAAATCTTCAATGTAAAGCTTTGAAGCTCCGCTCGCCTTTGCTCTTTTTTCAAGTCCGTCAAGCTCGCCCGTCTGACCGACATTTGCACAAACGGCAATGACCTCACAGTTATCGTAATTTTCTTTAAGCCACGGAATGATAATTGAGGTATCAAGACCTCCGGAATATGCCAATACAACCTTTTTAATCTTGCCCATTTTCAAAAACTCCTTTTATTCTTTTTCCGGTACAAACATCATACCGAAGCTTATTGACAACAGGACGCAGCAAATCCAGATTGATTTGTCGCCTGCAATCTTTGTTATAAAGCTGCCGATTCCCGCACCGACGGCAAAGACTAAAATAACCGAGAAATACGTCAGTGCTTTTTTGAGCACCTCTTTATCATGCGTGTGATAATATACACACAGTGCCTCCGTGCCGCTTCTCATGTTTCCGATACACATTGTGCTTGCGTAGGCATGGCCTCTCACCTTATGGAACGTCTGAACCTGCAGGGCACACACATAAGAAACGAGTGCATTTGCGAGATAATCCACTCTATGCGGAAGAAATCCCACAACGAACAGCAGAATAATCTCGGAAAACAGTATCATTTGCCGCCAATGTATTTTTTCATAATGCTTAAAGTGCATATGCACAACCTCGGCGGTAGCTATACCTAATATAAACGAAACGACAGGAATGAGATATTTAAGAATTCTGCTTGCATCGCCGTCAAACATTGCCGAACTCATCAAAACAATATTGCCTGTCTGTGCATTTGCAAAAACTCCGCCACGAGAAATATAAGTATATGCATCCTGAAATCCGCCCGAAAGTATGATGAACAAAGCCGTGCGGAAATGGTCTGACATCTGACCGTGGAAATGCTTTATTTCACTCACGCAGGGTCACTTTCCTTTAACAACTTATCAATCGTAACAATCTTTGTGCAAAGGCTCAAAATAGTGATAGCCTTGGTTATTTCTTCAACCGTTGCGAAGGACGGCGCAAGCCTGATATTTTTGTCCTCCGGGTCAATACCGTGCGGATATGTTGAGCCTGCCGGAGTAAACTTAACTCCGCAATCGGCGCACATCTTAACTACCTTTGATGCACAACCGGGCATCGTATTAAACGAGAGGAAATATCCGCCCGTCGGCTTCGTCCAGTCGGCAATTCCGCTGTCACCGAATTCCTTATCAAGTGTCCCAAATACAGCATCGAATTTTGGCTTGAGAATAGCAGCATGCTTTTTCATGTGGGTACGAAGTCCCGTGCTGCTCTTAAAAAATCTTGCGTGCTGAAGCTGATTGAGCTTATCCGGACCGATCGTCGCATATTTAAGGAAGGATTTCAAATCTATAAGGTTTGCCGGGCTTGAAGCAACCGCCGAAATACCGGCTCCGGGGAATGTGATCTTACTCGTTGAACAGAATTCATAAACCAAATCGGCATTTCCTGCTTTTTTGCATTCCTCAATGATATCGGGTATCTCGGCACACTCGCCGTCAAAATTGTGAACACAATATGCGTTATCCCAAAAGATACGGAAATCATCTGCCGCCGGCTTCAGATTTGCGAAACGGCGAACGACCTCATCACTGAAAACGATTCCCATCGGATTCTGATATTTCGGAACACACCATATACCCTTGACCTTTTCATCCTTGATAAGCTCCTCGACCTCGTCCATATCAGGTCCGTCGTCGTTCATTTTTACGGGGACAAGCTCAAAGCCGAAATGCTCGGTAATCGCAAAATGACGGTCATATCCGGGAACAGGGCAAAGGAACTTGCGACCCTTGACCTCTTGCCACGGAGTATTGCCGCAGATTCCGTCCGTCATGCCGTGACTTATAACTTGAAACATAATTGTCAGACTGCTGTTTCCGCCGACAATCGTATTGGCCGAATGCGTTCCCATTATGTGAGCCAAAAGGTGCTTTGCCTCCGGGATTCCGTCAAGACCGCCGTAGTTGCGGCAATCCATGCCGTTCTCACTGTCCAGAATGCTGCGATGGTCTAAAACGTCGAGCATTTTCAGTGACAATTCAAGCTGCTCTGCGGACGGCTTGCCTCGTGAGAGGTCAAGCGAGATTCCGCTGTTAACATATTCGTCAAGTCTTTCAGTACACAAAGCCTTCTCTTTTTTCAGTGTCAAAACATCGGCACATTCATATTTCATAAGTAACACGACCTTTGAATAATTGCTCTTGACTTTCAAGTACGGCTATATTATAATGCAAGTAAATCTATATGTAAAATCTATGATTTATATATTTATCATATCATTTTTGTATATATGAGGTGACCTTATGTATATCAGCTATGACTATTACAGAATTTTCTATTATGTTGCGAAATACGGTAACATTACTCAGGCGGCAAAGCTATTGCTTAACAACCAGCCGAATCTCACACGTTCGATTAAAAACCTTGAGAGCGAGCTTGGCTGTCCGCTGTTCCTGAGAAGCCACAGCGGAATGAAGCTGACACCCGAAGGAGAGCGGCTGTTCAGTCATATCCGAATTGCATTTGAGCACATTGAAGCCGGTGAAGCAGAGCTGACCGAAAGCAAAAACATGCAAACGGGAACAGTCTATATCGCCGCCAGCGAGGTTGCTCTTCACTGCCTGCTCCTGCCGGTTTTGAAAAAATATCGCATGCTTTATCCGGGAATACACATCAAAATAAGCAACCATTCCACGCCGCAAGCCATTGCGGCTCTGAGAGAAGAAACCGCCGACATTGCCATTGTCACAACTCCGACTGTTCGCTCGGCTTCTCTTTGTGAAACAACAATCAAACCCGTCAACGAAGTTGCCGTCTGCTCAAAATCCTTTTCATCGCTTATCGGCAGAACGGTTTCGCTATCTGAGCTTTTAGACTATCCTCTGATTTCTCTCGGCACAAACACAAAATCATTTGAGTTCTATTCAAAGCTTTTCACAACCCACGGTTTACCGTTCCGGCCTGCTATAGAAGCCTTTACCGCAGATCAGGTTTTGCCTATGGTTGAAGCAGACCTCGGAATCGGCTTTGTGCCGGAGGAATTCTTGCAAGAGAAAAACAATGTCTGCATAATCGACCTAAAGGAAAAAATCCCCGAGCGAAGCGTTGTACTCATAAAAAGAAAGGATCAGTCGCTCAGCATGGCCTCAAAAGAGCTTGAGCGAATGATCCTCGAACAGAGAAATATATAAATGCAAATGGTTTTGGCACGTCAATAATTACAGTTATTATGAAATCGCTGACGTATATAATATATCGGCGATAAAAAAGCCCTAAATCTCCTGTATATCAATGGCACTGAAAAAATCTACGCAATGCATAAAGAATGCATAAAGCGTAGATTTTTGTGATTTACGGTTTCGGGGCTTAAGATCAGATAAAACGGCCAAAACTTTATATTTTACTTTAGTGCCGATCTAACCGTTTCAAGCTCAGCCGCTGTATCGATTTCTATAATTTGATCGGCTCTGACCGGATGAACTCTTAGCTTAAATTCATCAATATGCCCATTAACGACATCATCCCAGAACCAATTTTCATGTCCCGGAATTCCATATTCGGCTTCTATTGCCTTATACAGTACCTTGGCGTCCTCTTTTTTGAAGAAAGCTATACCTGTCATATTGTAGCAATTATCTCCGACTTTACCAACTCGTGTTATAAAGCCGTCCTCATCCTGTTCAAACACCCAATCATCGGAGTGACCTTCTACCATTTTACCATAATAGCAGGAATCTTTCAGTTCGTCGGTAAAAATTGATATATCCGAAACAAACAAATCCGCTTCGCAGATAAAGCAATCGCTTTTTAGCAATACATCTTTAGCTGCATATACAGAAGAAATGTTGTTAATAGTTTCGTATACATGATTCCTTACCAAAACAAGGTTGGGATATTTTTGTGTTAAGTAGTCAAACTGCTCTCCGAGATATCCTACTACCACGGTAATAGTCTCTACCCCTCTTTTTTCGAGACCATCTATAATAGTTTCAATCATGGGTTTGCCGTTCACCGTTATCAACGGTTTGGGGGTAATTTCTGTAAGCGGCAACATCCTCGTTCCCATGCCCGAGGCCATCAAGATTGCATTTTCCATAGCTTTCTCCTTTTTACGTGAATTTTCAAACCCAAAACTTTTCCGTAGGATCATTCATATCTATTTCATTCAGAGAATCCAAGATACCTCTTTCCTGCATCATATGATATATCGCAACGGCAAAATAAATATCATGTACAGATACACCGATATTATAAGCAAGAATTCTTTCGTCATCATTCTCACGACCGGGTTTATTACCGTTGACAACATCACAGACTTCGGCAAACTGCTTGAATTTATCAAAATTTTTAAAATGTCGAACATGTCCCAAGTCATCTGCGAATACCTTGTCAAAGAACAGGTCACAATTCGTAAAGCCAAGAGTGTGAATCGGTTGCACAAGAACGCCCTTGTCAAAATATTCGTCCGGGCAAACATCATTCGGCAGATATGTTGCACCGGAGATTACTACATCCGAACCCTTAACCATTTCTTCTGCTGTATCGACAAAAGAAAAGTGAAGATTCTTATAGCTTGCAAATCTTTTGGCAAAATCTTCCTCTTGACCTTTGTATCTGAGCAGTTTTACATAAAACTCTCTGTCCCGAAGCTTATCGGCCAGAATTAAAAGTGTCGAACGAGACACGTTACCCAATCCCATCATTCCGATTGTAGCAAAATCCTTTTTGCCCAAAAGCATAATAGAGTGAGCAGCAACAGCTCCCGTCCTCATAGTGGTAATCCATGTTCCATCCATTAAAGCGACGAACTCTCCGCTGTCTGCATTCATCAGCAAAATGCGGCTTTCAAGACTGGGGACACGATTCGGATATCGTGTTACAACCTTTACCCCACCCCATTTGGTGTTGTCCGAACCGGGGATTATGCTCGGCATGACATTGCAAAAGACTCCGTCATACGGTTTTAAACTTATTTTAGGAGGCAGCAGAGCTTCTTTCTTGCTTCTTATCATTGCTTCTGCCCAATCAAAGCACATCAAAGGCTGAATATTCAAATCGGCAATATCCTTAAATGATATAATTTTCATAAGCCATGTCTCCTTTTACCCAAAACCGTATTCATATTCAAACCACACCGGTATTTGTTAATTATACATTATATGGCATAATTAGTCAATACACATTCAAACGCATAGAGTTTGCAATATAGACACCCCCAAAAAACAGAAAGCAGTAAACGAAAAATATTTTTAAGTCAGCAAGCTCGACAGGAATTTCTTCGTTATCGCACATGGTCAAAAGAGGTGTTGTTTCGTTGTGGCCGTATTCAATCCCTATCAGATTTAGTCATAATCCGTGAAGATGGGCAGACGGACAATCCAAATAATTTTACAAGGCGGTGGAATAAATTTCTTGCCGCTAACGGAATACGCAGACTTAAATTACATGGCCTACGCCACACTTGTGCAACTATGCTTCTTAAAAACAATGTTGACATAAAATCCATTGCAACAAGGTTAGGACATAGCGACGGAACAATGGTTCTCAACGTTTACGGTCATTCCCTTGACAGCATGAGTCAAGCCGCAGCAGAAACTATGGACAAAGTTCTGAATATTTCATAGAAAAACGGAGGGCCCAAACGAGTCCTCCGTTAGCTTATTTTTTTGAATCAATACCATATCCAGCCGAAGAAAATATATGTTTTGACCCACTGCCAAGCAGTAAGAGATACGCTCACTTCGCAAGTATCCTTTACCACATTACCGAATTGATCTGTGACCTTGCATGTTATTGTTGTCGTACCCTTGCCACGCTTGGTCGCCGTTACCGTTCCGGACTGATCTACCGTTGCGATCTCATCATTCGCACTTGACCATTCAACAACATACTTTGTACCTGTCGTCGATTTCACCGAAGGTGTTATTTTCATACTGTCCTTATAGTGTAAAGCTATGTCTTCTACAGAAACGCCTGTAACCTTTGTGTTGTTTTTTGCCCAGACGGCATAGAGATTCATATCTGTGCTCGGTTTAATCTCTGTTCCACACTTGTACTTTGGCAAAACTGCATTTTTATTATCAGACCAGCCTATACAGGTATAGCCGCTCTTTGTCGGAGCAGGCAATTTCGTCTTTCCGTTCATAGGAACAAGTTGGGACGTGCTTGCACTTCCGTCATTTTTATCAAGCATGACAGTGTGATTTTGCGAAGTTTGCTTTCCGGTTATTGTCACACAACCGTCAACTATAGTCAACGGAATATTTTTATAATCACTGTTAAAAACATCGTCGGCATCATATTTCACCCATACTTTTGCCTTGTATGTATCTGTGATTCCTGCCGCAACTTTAAAAGTAAGTGTTGCAAAAACGCCGTTGACTTTAACGTTCTTTAACGGGCTTATCATACTGATCGTCTGCGGGTTTTTGTACGGAGTCGGCGTTGTAATATATGAGCCGAATTCCGAACTCAAATCAACTTTTGTCAATGTTAGTTTGTTGTCATAATTAACATTGATTTTAAGCGAGGCTAATCCGGGATTATTTTTCAGATTAATTTTAACCGTGACGGTTTCACCCGGCTTTGCCGATACCGTGTCAACAACAAGTGACATTCCGTTTGCTGCGAACGATACAGCGATCAACGCACTTAAAGCTATTACAACGGCTAATATAACAGAAAAACTTCTTCTAATAATCTTTTTCAACATAAACACCTCTTCCCTTAAGCAGTCTGCGTTATCTTGCCGATACACACTCCAACGTTTTTCAGCAATTCAGCATCGTCATCATTGATTGCTCCGTCATGATTACAATCTGCTGCGGTCCATATCGCTTCACCTACGTCATCCTTTGTAAGCATTCCCGAAGCTAAACAAGACATTATAACTGCATCAGCTCCGTCACACAAGCTGTCGCCGTTGACATCACCGAATACAATTACAGAATACGTTTCCACAATATCCCCGTTGTGAATAACATTTATTGTTGCTCCTGTTCCAAGCCCTTTCTTAGTCGGAACAATAGAAGTCTCAACCTTTGAACAATCAACAAAATCATTGATATCTTTTATATCTGTCTCAAGACCGTATATTAACTTTGTATTTCGGTTGATGATTGTATTTGTATTTTTCCTTGGCATAATAGTATTTCCCAAAAATACAGACCCATTAATTACCTTTGTTGCAATATTCTCATAGTCCTCGCCAAAGATGTCGTCTTTATCAAAGCTTATTGTAATATCTGCAAGGTAATCGTCAGGAACTTCATCTTTAACGTTAAATGTCAGCGTTACAAAAACGCCGTTAACATTTACCTCGCTTAACGGACTTATCATACTGATTGTCTGTGGATTTTTATACGGCATCGGTGCAGTTACATATGACCCGAAAGCACTGTTAAACTCAACATTTGTTAATGTCAAATACTCATCATATGCAACATTGAATTTAAGCGATGCAAGACCCGGATTATTGCTCAGAATAACATCAACTTTAACTGTCTTTTCGTCAACAACAGCCTGTCCAACCTGAACGGTAAATTGATTTTCGACACTTGCACCTGTTTCAACATAACCGTTGACGACTTCAACCGGAACATTATTGTAATCCGCATCAAAAATATCATCCTCATCGTATGTAACTGTAATATCTGCATGGTGTTTCGCAGGCATATTGTTTGAAACAGAGAATGTCAAAATTGCGAAATTTCCGTTTGTGCCGATTTCTTTCAACGGGCTTATCATGCTGATCGTCTGCGGATTTTTATACGGTGTCGGTGCAGTTACATACGAGCCGAATTCGCTGTTAAACTCAACATTTGTCAAGGTCAAATACTCATCGTATTTAACATCGAATTTCAAGGAAGCAATGCCGGGATTGTTAGCAATATTAATTTTGACCTGTACGCTGTCGCCGGGATTCGCAGCAATAGATTCCACACTAATTGTCATTTTGCTTTCACCTACGGCAAAAGCAAAAACAAATTGTGAATTGGCTGCTATAAGAATACTGAGCAACAGAGCAACAATCCGGAAAAACTTTTTCTGCAATTAACACACTTCCTTCCTGTAATACTGTGTTGAGCAGGGCAACACGAGTTGCCCCGCTCAATTTTGCAATAGTTTATTTTGCTCTGTACTGAACATACTTAACTACATTTGAAACATTTGTCTGACCTGTCGGATCACCGGAAGTGGTTTCTTTCGCTTCATCCTTGTAGTAATAATAGGTGTATACAGGATCTTGGTAGTACCAACGTGTAGATTTTGTTTCTTTGACATATGATCCATCCGGACACCACATATTTTTTGCTTTACACTTTGGACATTCATAACTTCCGTGCCATTTAATTCCTGTCGACCCTGTCGACTTATAAGAAAGCTGATAATCTAGCTCTATTCGGTGATGCATGCTTTCTGTCGCATTTGGTGCTGATTTATCATTTCCCCAAATGGAACCATTATATGTATGATAGTATTTATAAATCGTTTTTGACGATGAAACGTACTGTTCAGACCAAACATTTCTTGATCCGTTACTCGGATTTGAATATACCGGACCTTGTGTTGCACCCCAAGATGTTCTCTTAGTATCATATTTCGTCCAGCCTGAAAGAGAGGAACTTGAGCTTGAAGTATAATTGCGAAGCGTATATGTCCACTTTGAATTGATTATCTGAGCGTCTGAAGGTGCAGACGATGCCTCAACCCAACCGGAAACTCCATTCTGTGTCCAATGCGCATAAATAGTTCTGTTTTCCACAGTATCAAAAGATGTAGATGATGTAACTTGCGTTCCGCCATCTTTTTCGGTATACCAGCCGTTAAATACATAGTAGTCTCTTGTCAATGTCGGCAATGTTCCGATTTCACAGTTGTAATACGCCATAATCGAATCATTTTCAATAAAAACAGAACTGTCATTGTCACAGTTTGTATCAAGTGTAATCTTAAACTCACCTGCAAGATATTTTTGATACATGTCCTCACTTATTGATTTAATTTCTCCGCTGCAATCAAGGTATGTACTATCTTTTAGATAAGATACATCATCTTCTCTAACAAGCATGTTACCATTAACTACAAGAAGCGAATAGAACTTATCATCCTTTTTGCTTAAATCAACATGTCGGCAAAGCATTGCGTTTTCTAAGTTTGAATTAACACTTACAACACCGTACAACGATAGATTACAATTTTCTGCAGTAAGAACCAATCCTATTCCTGAAGAAAGAACCGTAACCTGATTCAACATTACATTGCCAGATGAAAGAGAAAGCGGGGGCTTACCAGTTGACGAGAACGTTGCTCTGCTTATCGTTGTGTTTTGAGCATCTGAATTAATAATAAAATTATTGTATTCTTTACCAAGTCCGTTAAAAGTAAAACTATTAACTTCTGATGAAATATTTAAATTTTTATTATCAAGTGAATCACAAGCATCGGTTATATATACTGTAATATTATCTGCAGTCGACGAAACAGCAGCATCCACAACATCTTTATTAGCAGCATATACTGTCAAGTTTTCAGCACTGCCAAATGAATTCGCACATACAGACGTTATACCATGGCCAACCATAACATCCGGCATTGATGTGCAGCCAAGAAAAGCACTGTCTCCTATTTTTGTCGCATATGAACCAACTTCAACAAGCGACGAGCAATTTTCAAATGCATTTGCAGGAATTTCATCAATAAATTCAGAAAGAACAATTCCTGTAATGTTCTTATTGTCCTTAAATGCAGTCGAGCTTAGACCAGTTATTTTAATTACCTGAGAAGTTCCGTCAAGATTGTCGATAACCTTATATTCCGGGATTACAACATAATCATCTGTTCCTTTATATGCTGTTATTTTTCCATCTGCACTTACCTCAAGACCCTCACTTTCACCGATACGATTTCCAACATACGACACAATCGTATCATACGGGACTTCAAAATCAATTAATGTGTTCTGATTATCATTATAGTTTGGAGTAAGATATGAGTAATCCTCAAATTGATAAGTATGGTCATCCATTACTGTGTAAGTTGTTACAAAATATGAATCTGATTCAATGTCATATCCAACAACAGCAAATACATGTGCCGTGCCTGCCATTGTCCAACGATGATAACCGGAAACGGTATTTGTTGTCGTATAAGAAAGAGTCTGAGATTCACTTTCTTCGGTTGAATAAGTAACAGTCGATGCATAAGAATTTGACTCGGAAGATGAGTTTGTCGTTCCCTGTGTAGATTCCTCGCCACCACCAATGATATAGGTCTTTCCATAGCCATACCTGTTTGAAATGCTCTCTGAAACTACCTTGGAAACTGATGCCGAGCTGCTTGTAGTAGAACTTCCATTATATCCGGATTCACTATTCCAGCTTGAATTGCTTGTAGTGTTTGTACCCTTATGTTTAATGGTACCGCCCTGATCAGATTTTCCACCCGAAAGGTTAAATGATGATGAGTCTGTATTTGTTGTATTTGACGAAAACGAATCAGATGTTTCTAAATTGCCGCTGATTTTGCCACCTACGCCTGCATACTTTGCACTTATTTCTGATCCTATAGAAGCTTTCACCGACGATGTATCTGTAAGAGAAGCCGAACGAGATGCAGCCAATCCGAGTGATGAATTATGAGTTGATGTGTTCAAATCATACTCATCTGATGTATCGAGTTCCTGCGTAGTTTTTGATCCGCTTGAGCCCTTACTAACATACCATCCGCCTGTATCACTCTTACAATATTCCTCTGCTTCTTCAACTGTCATTCCATTTTGCTTGCACCATTCTTCGTTTATGGTTGTGCTATCAGACCAATCTTTAGAAAGAGTCCAACCAAATGAATTTGTAGTTGCATCAGAAACAGTCTTTGTATATGTGTCCATTAGTGTTTGCGATGTTTTTGTTGTGAAAGTTTTTGTTACTGTTTTTGAAACACCATTTGAATTTATTTTACCAAAATCTTCAATAACATAAACGGGAACATTTCTGATTTCTCCGACTTCATAAGTGAAAAGAATGGTATTAGTTTCATCATCCTCAATAATAATGGGCTTATCAATCTTTGACTTGCTCCACGCTTGGTTTCTTTCACTAGTCCAGTTTGCAGTATATGTTTTGTTTCCGATTGTTCCGGCTGGAATTGACTGCCAAATATTTCCGGCGTCATCTGACCAACCGGCAAAGATGTAGCCATCAAGTGATAATGTGGGAAGAATTGCGCCCTCATCAACCGTATATGTCATTTTTTCCGCATTAACAAGATTAGATGAAAAAGCAACACTATACGGTATCTTCTCCCAATGTGCATAGAGTTCAATTTCACCTGTTGTTTCCGGTGCAATGGACTTAACAATTTCTGCATTTTCACCCGAGGGCAAATCATACCAACCAAGGAAATTATATCCCGGGCAGCTTACAGTTTTGAGCGTAAGTCCTTTTGAGGTATAATACTCGGGGTTCGAATTCTCAATATCCTGAGAAGCAATATATGTATCACCGTTTGAAATGTTATAAGTGATTGCATAACGCTCAGGTACAATCATAGGTATAACTTCCTGCTTAACCAATATCTTTGTGCATTCAGAACAGTGCGATCCCTCCGTCAAACCGGTGCTTGTTTCTGTCGCCGGAACCGCCGGGTCAATAACTACCGTATGTCCCTTTGCCGGAATCACGGTATTAACCAATGCAATTGCATTAGTACCGTTTTCATTACTGAAATATCTTCCACACTTTGAACAATGCCAATATGCAATATTTCCGTCTTCCTCACAGGTTGCTTCTTTTCTTGCAATCGCTGTAAGCTCATGGGAACAAATAACTCCGGGATAAACAAGAACGATGTCCGGCCAACCGGCACAATATCTGAACAACGTTATTGCATCTTTGGTGTTTACACTTCCGTCACCGTTACAGTCAACTGCGCCGAGATCAACCTCAACGTCCCAGCCCGCAATATACCGGAAAAGTATCATGGCGTCTTTATTGTTTACTTTCTTATCTCCGTTAATATCTCCCGGGATTCCGCTGCAAACTCTGACAGAACCACCGATAACGCTGATATCCACGCCGTCATAATCTGCGTTAAATACGTCGTCCGGGTCACAAGAGATACTTACGTTCGCATCATAATTATCCTCTGCTTCTTCTGAAACAGTAAATGTCAGTGTACAGAAATTTCCGCTGACACTTACATTTGCAAGAGGACTTATCATGCTGATTGTCTGTGGATTTTTATACGGCGTCGGTGCTGTTACATAAGTACCGAATTCACTGTTAAATTCCACATTTGTTAAAGTCAGCACATCATCGTAATTTACATTGAATTTCAATGATGCAAGTCCCGGATTGTTTTTAAGGTCAATCTTAACCTTAACCGTTGAACCCGGCATTGCCGACACGTTTTCCACCTGAAGTGTAGGTTTTGTCAGTTCTTCTGCCAAAACGTTTACCACTCCGGCGCTCATGCAAAATATTGCTACCATAACAATAGCAATTACTCTTTTGAGTACATTTTGCATTTTGTTCACTTCCTTTCCTCGTTACCGCCCACAAAATTGCAAATAATTCACAATGTAGACTTTTTGAATTATGTGTGATAGTATATATTTAGCATGTAAAATAATGGATAAAAATAAAAAAAATGCATGCTTCAAAAAGTCTACTATTTTAACCATTTTTACTTCCCAAAAAGAAGCAATTATTATGTTGATTATTTAGTTATTTTGACAATATCTATAAAAAGACGAGGGCGCCATCCCACACAATTCTGCCGCTTGACGGTATGAAATTTGCCCTGTTTTATATTTATCCATAGCCTCATAAAAGTTTTTTGGTAATTCAATTGGTTTTCGTCCGAATTTCACTCCCCTTTGCCTGGCTGCAGTTATGCCCTCCGCTTGTCTTTGGTGAGTAAACTCACGCTCAGTCTGAGCAACATAAGATAATATTTGTAAAACAAGGTCAGCGATAAACGTTCCCGTTAAATCGTTGTTCTTTTTTCTTGTGTCCAGCAACGGAAAATCAATCACATAAATATCCGCCTGCTTCACCTTTGTGATAACATGCCACTGCTCAAGTATTTCCGCATAGTTTCTTCCCAAACGGTCAATGGATTTTATTATCAAAACGTCCTCCTTTTTCAGCTTTTTCAAAAGTCTTTTATACGACGGTCTGTCAAAATCCTTACCCGATTGTTTGTCAATGAAAATATGCTTCTTTTCAAGCCCCTCTTTAAGCAATGCCGCCATCTGCCTATCAATATTCTGCTCCTTGCTCGACACCCGAATGTAACCGTACTCCATAACAACCTCCATAAAAATACCGGCAAGCCAATCATAACTTACCGGAGAATACTGTTATTATACTTGATAATTCTTCAAATCCACAAGACCAACATAAACATTCATCGCCATGAACATATAGTAAAGCCTTGAAACTCGTGTGATATAAATTCACGTTTTATGGCTGCCTTATTAATATTTAATATCAACTTTTTAATCAAATATCTTTTTGCTAAAATACGGTTTATTGCCTTACCCTAATATCCGTCGCCCATTCGTCGCCCGTCGAAGCTATTGATTTACATCAAATTTTAATTTTGCGTATTTTTCAGTCATAAAAAGGCAAAAGAAAAACGCCTAGGATCATTGATAATCCTAGGCATTCTGGCAGGGGCAGAAGGACTTGCCGTGTGCTTCGCACTCTTATGGCTCGCCGACCGTTGCCGTGCAACAAGTACCCGGCTCACCTCTCCTCGCTAAAAACAGTCCGCAGGACTGTTTTCTTGACGCTCAGACCCTCTCGGATTCAAGTCCTTATCGAAAAAAGAGCCGCACTTCTGCGACTCTTTCATTCTGGCAGGGGCAGAAGGACTTGAACCCTCGGCACGTGGTTTTGGAGACCACTGCTCTACCAACTGAGCTATACCCCTATATTAAATTGGTGGGCCATCAGGGACTCGAACCCCGGACCGACCGGTTATGAGCCGGTTGCTCTAACCAACTGAGCTAATGGCCCTCGTTGCTTAACAACGCTCAAATATTCTACCAAATAAAAACAGAAAAGTCAATACAAAATTAAACTTTTTCTTATTTATTTTCTGAATTATATGGAAAAATTGCGTATTTTGCAGGAATGAAAAGTCAGAAGAAATTTATCTTGGCTGCAGGGGAAACGGAATGATGTCGCACCAAATCGGTTTTTATCAGAATCCCTCGGTGCGGCAAGATTCGGAAAACGCACGATTCGTAGGCGACTATGACCACATCGACCAAATAAACCAGTGTATTTCGTGACTTAGGGTGAAACGAAATCACAATGGCGTCGTTTTCGCTATGTAGTGATTTTAATTCACAATACTGTGATAACAACAGCTACATTTGGCGACATGATATGAGCTGCACATTATGCACTTTGTCCTTTTCTGCACTTATCGTAAGGGTTGATGCCAACTGCGAAATGTTCGATTCTTGCACATCGTCGTAGGGTGCGATGACCACATCGACCAAATAGACCGGTGTATTCCGTGACTTAGTGTGAAACAGAATCACAATGGCGGCGTTTTTGCTGTGTGGTGATTTTAATTCACAACGCTGTGATAACAACAGCCACATTTGGCGACATGATATGAGCGGCACGTCATGCACTTTGTCCTTTTCTGCACTTATCGTAGGGGTTGACCACATCACACCAAGAAAGCCTGATAAAGATTCCTTTCAGTGCAGAAAAACGTCTTGCCTCCCCTGCACGGGAGGAGTTTTAATTTGATGAGACTTTACTCCCTCAGTCAGCTTCGCTGACAGCTCCCCCGGAGGAGGAGCCCACTATCACTTTCGCTGACAGCGTCTCGCTACGGCTCGGTCACGCCACGGCTCTGACAGTCCACCGGACTGTCATTCACTTCGCTACCCTAAAAGGGAGCCGAGTAGAGTTTCTTCTGACCTTGGGTCGATGTGGGCATCGACCCCTACGAAATGCTCATTTTCAAACCTTGGAGTACCTCTGATGTTTTAAGACGAAAAACGACCGCCCCAATCGGAGCGGCCGAAATATTATTTAGATGTACCAAATCCAACCGAAGAGAACGATGATAATAACCCATTGAACACCGGAATATTTGACGTTAACATTGCAGGAATCGGAATACGTGTTTCCATATGAATCGGTAACGGTGCAAGTAACTTTTGCACTGCCCTTTTTAAGTCCGTGTATGTTTCCGTCATTATCAACGCTGACAACAGAGCTGTTTGAGCTTTCCCATTTTACAGAATATTTCGCATTGCGATCCTTGTCGATTGTGGGTATAATTTTTGCAGTACCTTTGTAATCAACGGAAATGCTGTCTTGAAGAGTTACTCCGTAAACCTGTGCTTTATCCGTGGAATTTTTCTGCCATACTGCGTAAAGGATTGCACTGCCGAGAATAGTATACGATTTTCCACACTCATATTCTGCCGAAGTTGCCGATTTGTTTGTCGACCAGCCGAGACAGGTGTAGCCGCTTCTTATCGGTGTCGGAAGCGTTACCGTTTTGCCCATTTCAAATGTTGCGCTTGACGGCGAGACGCTTCCGCCATTGGCATTATAGGTGAGAGTACACATTGTCGGAGCGTTTTTCTTCCAAACAGCGTAAAGAGTTATATTTTGAGTCGGTTTATATGATGTGCCACACGAATAACTTGCAGTTGTAGCCGAACTGCTTGCTGACCAGCCGAGACAGGTGTAACCGGTTTTTGTCGGTGTCGGCAGCGTTACCGAGCCGCCTGCCGTTACTTTTGCACTTGACGGAGAAACACTTCCGCCGTTGGCATTATAGGTGACTGTGTAGGTCGTTGGAGCGGACTTTTGACCGAGGAGAATTGTATATTCATTACCGGTTGCGTATTCATAACCGTTTGTTATTTTAACAAAGTATGTATTATTTTTGACCGCTGAAATTGTGTATAAAAGATCGGATTCAACGCTATTATTAATGTTTATTTCTTTATTTGCAATTTCCTTGTATTCATTGTTTTGATAACTGTATACAGTTATTCTCCAATAACCGTTTTGATCTTTATATTTATGTCTAAAAGTAATAGGGATATTTCCGGATGTCGTAGCTGTAAATTTGTAGAAATCCTGATCGTTATCGCTGTTCATTGTTCCTGCGTATTCATTGTTAAGAGCAATTACATTTGCGGCTTGATATGAATCGTTGAGTTCTTTTTCAGCATATTCTGTGGGAATAAATTTTGCAGATAACATGTACTCAATACCGGCTGCGCTTTGATAACCGTTGCTTATTTTAATATAGTAAATGCCATTCGGTGTAGTACCCACAAATGGGAAATTATACGTGCCCGAGTCATGAGCATAAACGCTTTGACTACAGAGTTCGGTATACTTATTATTTGAGAAAAGGTATAAAGTTACATTCCAATAAGAATCAGTATCAATATAATCATGATCAAAGGAGATGTAGAGTTTTCCGCTTGAGGATGTTGTGATTTTATAAAAGTCTTGATCACCGTAGTTGCTTGTTGTTCCGGTGAAGGTTTGGTCAATAGTAAGTGTGTTAGCGGTTTGGTAAGAGTCATTCAATTCTCTTTCAGCATATTCTGTGGGAATAAATTTTGCAGATAACATGTACTCAATACCGGCTGCGCTTTGATAACCGTTGCTTATTTTAATATAGTAAATGCCATTCGGTGTAGTACCCACAAATGGGAAATTATACGTGCCCGAGTCATGAGCATAAACGCTTTGACTACAGAGTTCGGTATACTTATTATTTGAGAAAAGGTATAAAGTTACATTCCAATAAGAATCAGTATCAATATAATCATGATCAAAGGAGATGTAGAGTTTTCCGCTTGAGGATGTTGTGATTTTATAAAAGTCTTGATCACCGTAGTTGCTTGTTGTTCCGGTGAAGGTTTGGTCAATAGTAAGTGTGTTAGCGGTTTGGTAAGAGTCATTCGATTCTCTTTCAGCATAATCGGTGGATATAAATTTCGACGAAATAGAATATTCGATTCCCGATGCATTTTCAAAGCTGTTACATACTTTAATATAGTATGTTTTGCCTGAAACAGCTCCGATAAATGGAAAGTCAAAAGTGCCGGATTCATTAGCATAAATTTCTTTGCTACTTAATTTAGTATACTTGTAATCAGAATAGAGATATAATTCTACAGTCCAACAAGCATATTTATCGACATAATCGTGATCAAAAGAGATATACAGTTTTCCCGTCGATGAAGTTGAGATTTTATAAAAATCTTGATCCTCATAATGGTTGGATGTTCCAGAGTGTTTTTGACCTATGGTAAGTGTGTTGGCGGTTTGGTAAGAATCATTTAATTCTTTTTCCGCATAGTCTGTGGGTACAAATTTTGACGAAATACGATATTCGAGTTTAGATGTATCTCCAAAATTGTTATAAACTTTGATATAGTATGTTCCGTCGGAAACTGCACCAATAAACGGAAAAGTAAAATTACCGGATTCATTTGCATAAAATTCCTTGCGACTTAATTCGGTGTACTTGCTGTCAGAATAAAGATATAGTTCTACAGTCCAACAATCATAACTATCCATATAATCATGATTAAAAGAAACATATAACTTTCCTGTTGATGTGGTCGTTATTTTATAGTAATCCTCATCAGAACTGCTGATAGTTTTTCCTTTAATTATATTCCCAATGGCTAATGTGTTTGCTTTTGCATAACTGTTATTGTCTTCGCTTTCGTTTACGGTTGCTGCGCTCGCCATCATCGGAACAGATGAAATCAGCAAGAGCATTACTAATAAAATTGACACAAATTTTTTCATTACTAAAATTTCCTCCTTAAAATGTTTTGATTGACCTGATGCGAGAATAAAAAATTCACCTCTTCCCTAATGATTAATATAAAAACTTTCCCTCTTTGAGAGAACAGAAAAGTAAATTTATATCTTTTCATGTTCCAAAAAATAATTATTATCTGCATTACAGATAATAATTGATATCTGTTTAAAAGATATTACATAATATTGCTTGGGGTGGCATTATGATTTACGAGAACATACGTAATTTGAGAGAGGACAGAGACCTCAGGCAAAAAGACCTTGCCGCAATGCTGAATGTTTCGCAAAACACATATTCACAATATGAAACGGGCGTAATTGAGCTGACCGCTTCAACGCTCATTAAGCTTGCCGATTTCTACGACGTGAGTGTGGACTATCTTCTCGGCCGCAAGCAAGCCGAAATATAAGCATTTTCTTAAAATGATATTACAATATTAACATTAAAGGTTTACTTTGTCAACACATTCTACCTTGTTTTTGGAATTAAATAGTTATGGTAAAATAAACATAACAGGTTGGGTGATGATATGGACGATTACAAGCAGGGAATGGGACAAAGAATTAAAAAACAGCGCAAGGCGGTCAAGCTTACTCAGGAAAAAATTGCCGAGGAGCTGAATATCTCCGTCAAGCATTTCAGCGAGGTCGAGCGGGGAATCGCAGGGCTTTCCGTTGAAAATCTGATTAAGCTCAGCGACATTCTCGGTGTAAGCATAGATTATATGGTAAAGGGCGAAGCCGATTGCAATCGTTGGTATTCGGTAATAAATGCCCTCGACAATGTTCCGCCCGAAAAAGAAATGCTGATAAGAAACCTTTTGACTACTGGAATTGAACTTGCAAAATAGTCCGCAGACGCAGAAATAAGTTGTGTTTGCGGATTTTCTTTTTCAATTTGCATAATATTTAACTATATAGGCATATTATAGTCTATACAGTTTATTTTATATTAGCACAACTGCCTATATAATTCAAGTATAAATTAATGAAATGGGCGATTTTGTGGATTATTATGCAATAGGACAGAGAATAAGAAAATATCGCAGGGCATTGAACTTATCGCAAGAGGCCTTGGCGGAGAAAATTAACATTTCAACAACCCATATGAGTCATATCGAAACAGGCAACACAAAAATGAGCCTGCCTGTGCTTGCCGCTATTGCCGTTGCGCTTAATGTAAGCACCGACAGCATTCTTTTTGAGGAAAAGCGAGAGAGCAAAACGACCGCAACCGGTGAAATTGACTGTGAGCTTGGAGATTGCACTCTGACGGAGCTGAAAATTATTAAGGATATGGTCTGCTCAACCAAATCGGCACTGAGAAAACATCTTTAATTTTTAAAAAATCCGCATTTTGCCACTTGACAATAAAAATAAAACGTTATAAAATGTAGACAATATTAAAAAGCGTTGATGCAGAAGGCTGCTTCGTTGGAATATCCTCAGAGAGATGTGCATTTGGTGCGAGCACATCGGTATTTTGAATCGGCTACCACTGCGGAGTGCGTTCCGAAATAAGGTTCGCCGTTCGCCGCGTTAAGGCATTCGAGTGGCAGTCCTTGACTGCAATACGGGTGGAACCGTGGAGCTATGCTTCATCCCTGTTTTGGGATGGAGCTTTTTTGTTTTAGTTGCAGATTGTGTCGTTCGGATGGGGTGGCTCGAAGCTAATTAACTTTAAATCCCCGCCACCGCAAGCGATTCCCTCCACTTGCTTCAAGGGGAGGCTGAAAAAGATTGGAAATTGATAAACTAAATGACATTACTTCAAGGGAAAGCGTTGTAACTTTCTTCGCAACAAATGTTAAACACTTGAAAAACATATTAAAAATGTATCATAAACCCTAAAACATGAAAGGAATGATTATAAAATGGCAAACGTAACATTGAAAGGCGGCGTCGTTAAGGAGTACGAAAACGGCACAACCGCTATGGACATTGCTAAGAGCATTGGCATGGGTCTTTACAAGGCTGTTTGTATCTGCAAGATCAACGGCGAGTATCAGGATCTCAGAACCCCGATCACGGGCGACTGCGAGCTTGAGTTCCTCACCTTTGAGGACGATGAGGAGGCAAAAAGAACCTTCCGTCATACAGCTTCGCATATCCTTGCTCAGGCAGTTAAAAGACTTTATCCCGAAGCAAAGCTCGCTATCGGTCCGTCAATCGCAAACGGCTTCTACTATGACTTTGACGTCGAAAAGCCGTTCCTTCCCGAGGATCTCGAAAAGATTGAAGCCGAGATGAAGAAAATCGTCAAGGAGAAGCTTCCGCTTGAAAGATTTGAGATGACTCCGGACGAGGCTATCAAATATTATGAGGATAAGGGCGAAATCTACAAGGTTGAGCTTGTTAAGGAGCACGCCGACAAGGGCGAGAACATCAGCTTCTACAAGCAGGGCGAGTTCACAGAGCTTTGCGCAGGTCCGCATATTCCCGATACAGGCAGAATCAAGGCGTTCAAGCTGACCTCGGCAACGGGTGCTTACTGGCGTGGAAGCGAGAAGAACAAGATGCTCCAGCGTATCTATGCAACCGCTTTCACAAAGCAGGCTGACCTTGACGCTTACCTTGAGGCTATTGAGGAAGCAAAGAAGCGTGACCACAGAAAGCTCGGCAGAGAGCTTGGACTTTTCGCTCTCAGAGATGAAGCTCCGGGAATGCCGTTCTTCCTCCCGAAGGGCATGGTTCTTCGCAATACTCTTATCAATTACTGGCGTGACGTTCATAAGAAGTGGGGCTACTATGAGATTTCAACTCCGCAGATCATGCGCCGTTCGCTTTGGGAGACCTCGGGTCACTGGGATCATTACCATGACGATATGTACACAACGGTTATTGACGACGAAGATTTCGCAATCAAGCCGATGAACTGCCCCGGTAGTATCCTTGTTTATGAGCTTGAGCCGCATTCATATAAGGAAATGCCGCTCCGCTACGGCGAGCTTGGCAAGGTTCACAGAAACGAGCTTTCGGGCGCACTCCATGGACTTTTCCGTGTTCGCTGCTTCACTCAGGACGACGCTCATATTCTCCTCGCTCCCGAGCAGATTCGTGACGAGGTTGTCAGAATCGCACAGCTCTTTGACGAGGTTTACACCCTTTTCGGTCTTCCGTATGAAATCGAGCTTTCAACAATGCCCGAGGATCATATCGGTTCGGAAGAGGACTGGGAGATTGCAACAAAGGCACTCGCAGACGCAATTACAAGCGTCGGCAAGACTTATACAATCAACGAGGGCGACGGTGCTTTCTACGGCCCGAAGCTTGACTTCCACATCAAGGACAGCCTCGGAAGAACATGGCAGTGCGGTACTATTCAGCTTGACTATCAGCTCCCGGACAGATTCAATCTTGAATACACAGGCTCAGACGGAGAGAAGCATACTCCCGTCATGATCCACCGTGTTGTATTCGGTTCAATCGAGCGTTTTATCGGTGTTATCACTGAGCATTTTGCAGGTGCATTCCCGATTTGGCTTGCTCCGGTTCAGGTTAAGCTTCTCCCAATCGCTGACCGTCATCATGATTATGCGTTTGAAATTGCAAAGAAGCTCGAAGCCAAAGGCATTCGCTGCGAAGTTGATACAAGAAGCGAAAAGACAGGCTACAAGATTCGTGAAGCTCAGCTTCAGAAGATTCCGTATATGCTCCTCATGGGTGATAAGGATATTGAGGGCAACTGCGTTTCGGTTCGTAAACGTGGCGAGGGAGATATCGGTGCAATGGGCGTTGACGAATTCGTTGAAATGGCTGCAAAGCAGATTGAATCCAAGGAGATTTTCTGATTATGTCCATAGAAAAAGGCAAGGCGTACCTCAGCCGATTCGGCATTGAGGACAGAGTGAGAGAGTTTGACGTATCAAGTGCAACGGTTGAACTTGCAGCTCAGGCGCTCGGCGTTAATGGTCAGCGAATTGCAAAAAGTCTCTCGTTCAAGGTCGGCGACGAAGCGATACTTGTTATTGCTGCCGGCGACGCCAAGATTGATAACAAAAAATATAAAGCAACCTTTTTGACAAAGGCCAAAATGCTTACACCCGATGAAGTTGAAAGCATGATAGGCCACAAAATCGGCGGTGTTTGCCCGTTCGGAATTAACGAGGGCGTTAAAACGTATCTTGATGAATCTCTGAAAAGATTTGATACGGTTTTTCCTGCCGTCGGAAGTTCAAACAGTGCAGTTGAGCTTACCCCTAACGAGCTTGAAGAATATGCTCAGGGCTTCAGCGGCTGGGTCGATGTTTGCAAGGTTGTTGAAGAATAATTAGGTAGATGTTTTGAGGATTTTTCTTTGAAAAAATATTGTTTCAGGAATAAACCTATTAGCCTCCCCTTATGGTAAGGGGAGGGGGACCGCTTGCGGTGGAAGGGATAAGCATTGATGTGTCAGGAATAGGTCTTTATCCCCTCCGTCGCTCATGCGACACCTCCCCTTGATTCAACCAAGGGGAGGCTCAGGAAAATTGAGTTTACAGAATTGTTTATAAAATATACTCACAAGGCAGGTGCTAAATATGAAATATGTTGTTGTATTATATGACGGAATGGCGGATTATCCCATCCCCGCTCTCGATGGCAAAACACCGATGATGGTTGCAAACAAGCCGAATTTTGACCGTCTCGCTCAGCGTGGCGAGGTCGGACTTGTCAGAACGGTTGCCGAGGGTCTCAAGCCGGGCAGCGACGTTGCAAACCTCAGCGTTATGGGATATGATCCGAAAAAATATTACACGGGACGTTCTCCTCTTGAGGCTGTCAGCATCGGCGTTAAAATGGCGGATGACGATATTGCACTCAGATGCAATGTTGTAACGCTTTCCGACGAGCCGAATTATGAAGATAAGACGATGGTTGACTACTCGGCAGGCGATATTTCGAGTGCCGAAGCAGCCGAGATTATCAAAACGGTTCAAGAGCATTTCGGCGGCGGTGAATTTGATTTTTACCACGGCGTAAGCTATCGTCACTGCCTCATTCATCACGGCGGTACGGTCGATCTCGGCAATATGACTCCGCCGCATGATATTTCCGACAGAGTTGTCGGTCCGTATCTTTCAACATCGGAGAATGCAAAGCCGCTTGTTGCAATGATGAAAGAAAGCTATGATTTGCTCAAGGATCATCCCGTTAACAAAAAAAGAATTGCCGAGGGCAAGCGTCCGGCTAATTCGATATGGCTTTGGGGCGAAGGTAAAAAACCGATTCTCCCGAAGTTTGAGGATCTTTATCATAAGAAAGGCACGGTTATTTCCGCCGTTGACCTTCTTAAAGGTATAGGAATTTCGGCGGGCATGAATACGCCCGAGGTTGAGGGTGCAACCGGCTACATTGACACGAATTTTGAGGGAAAAGCAAACGCTGCCGTTGAGGAGCTCAAAAACGGAGTTGATTTTGCTTATGTTCATTTTGAAGCTCCCGACGAGTGCGGTCACAGAGGCGAGCCGGAGAACAAGGTTAAGTCGATTGAAATGATTGACTCCCGTGTTCTTCCGATTATTATAAAAGGCCTCGAGGAAATCGGCGAGGATTACAAGATTATGATTCTTCCCGACCACCCGACTCCGATCGTTACCAAAACTCATGCAAGCGACCCTGTTCCCTACATGATCTATCATAAATCCGAGGAGAAGGAAAGCGGCGTTGAGTCAATTAACGAGGAATCAGCTAAAGCAACAGGCAACTATATTGATTTCGGCCCCGATTTGATGAAGAAATTTATAGTATAAAGACGGATTTTGCAGTTTTTCACTTGTTAATGAAAATTTATTTCAAAAAGGTCTTGATTTTTTCGCATAAATCTGTTAGTATATGAAATGTTGTTTAGTATTCGTAATTAAAGGAGGTGCCGACAAATGGCAAAATGCGAATTCTGCGGTAAAGATGTTGCTTTCGGTATCAAGGTTTCCCACTCACACAGACGTTCAAACAGAACATGGAAGCCGAACGTTAAGCGTGTTAAGGCAATCGTTAACGGTTCTCCGCGCAAGGTATATGCTTGCACACGTTGCTTGCGTTCAGGTAAGGTTACACGTGCCGTTTAATGGTAAGATGATGATTCAGAGACTGTCCAAGTGACAGTCTCTTTGTCTTATAGGAGATTTTATGAATTTTAAAGATGTTTTTCGTCAAAAGCTTTTCAAAGCCTATATTGATTGAATCAGACGATAACACGGATGTCGAATTCTCATATCCTGCGGCGATAACGGACGGAAAATATATTTATATTACATACATCCATTACCGCAAGACGGTTATGTTTGTCAAGTTTGAAATAATTCCCGATTAACGAGGTGAGTTTATGAATAGTATTAAGAAAAAAATTGTTCTGCTCAGAAGAAAAATACTTTTCTTTTGGCTTTGGCCCATGGCGTTCAATTTGTTCTCAAAAAAACCGATAAACGAAAAACTTATACTTTTTGCATACAATCAGAATTACGATAATCTTCCGGACAATATGGCAGGAATTTTTGATTTTCTCAAAGAGAGAGGTTATGACTGCCGCATAATGCATTCACCGAAGAACCCGTTGAAAAGATTTTTATTCGGTATTACTTTTCAAAAGTATTATGCCCGGTGCAAGTGCGTTTTTTTGACCGATAATTTTGACCCTCTCTATGCCCATCAGCCACGAAAGGGTACAAAGGTTATTCAGCTTTGGCATGCATGCGGAGCTTTCAAAAAGTGGGGTTATTCAACTCTTGACCTTGCTTGGGGCGGAAGCCGTGAGGATATGCTCAGATTTCCGATGCACAATACATATACACATGTTTTCGTCTCGTCCGAGGCGGTTATTCCGTGCTATGCAGAGGCTTTCCGCTGCTCCGAGCGTAGAATTATGGCTTATGGTACGCCGAGAACCGATGTTTATTTCGATAAGAATTTTGTCTCTTCTCAGCGTGAGGAAATGCTGAAAATCTTCCCTGAGATCGGTGACAGAAAAATTATTCTCTATGCACCGACGTTCAGAGGAAATTCGCCGACCGCAGCTTATAACGAAAATCCGCTTGATTATGAAAAGCTTAAAGCGGCTCTCGGCGATGAGTATGCACTCGTTATGAAGCTGCACCCGTTTACGGCGAAGAAATTCGGCTTAACCGAAGATGAAAAAGAGAAGTACGGTGACTTTATTTTCGACGGCTCAAATAGCCTGAAAATCGAAACTGCACTTTGTGCCGCAGATATTCTGATTGCCGATTATTCGTCGCTGATATTTGAGTATGCTTTGCTCAACAAGCCGATGCTTTTCTATGCGTATGACCTTGAAGAGTATGAGCACGACAGAAGCTTTTATTTTGATTACAAGAGCTTTGTTCCGGGCAAGATTGTTATAAATAACGATGAAATAATCAAGGCAATACAGGATAAGGATTTTCGTGCCGACAGAATCCCCGCATTCAGGGAAAAGTTCATGGGAGCATGCGACGGCGAGTGTGTAAAGCGTATCGCCGAATGTGCCGTGATGTAAAAAACAACTCAGTCCATTCATGGGAAACGGACTGAGTTTTTCTATCAAAAAATAAATAAGAAAAAGTTTATTTTTGTATGTGTTAAAATGATATGACCCAATAAAAAAGAGAAGTAACTTCAAAATATCGTATAATGTGATTCACTACAAAAGCATAACCAAAGAAAGAAGTACTTCTCATGAACATAATAACACAAGAAGCAAGAAAAAAAGCAAGCAAAATTTACAACGCAGACGATTTTTCCGTATAATTCAGAAATAAATATTGACATTAAGTGCGGGCGGTGCTACAATAAGGGCGTCAGTTAGCAGAAGCTAACCAGCACTGAATTGTAAACCCGTTTAATATAATTCAGGGAAACATGCAGATGGCCTTCGGGTCATCTGTTAAATAAAAATTCTCAGTTAGCATAAGCTAACGGAATGTGAGGGATTTATGGCTATTGTTGAATTCAAAAACGTCAGCCGTGTTTATCAAAGCGGTGACCATCAGCTTAAGGCATTGGATAACGTCAGCATGAAGCTTGACGAGGGCAAATTTGTCGTTGTTCTCGGTCCGAGCGGTGCAGGAAAGAGCACATTGCTCAACCTTTTGGGCGGTCTTGACAGCCCGACGGACGGTAAAATCTTCGTTGAGGGCAAGGATATCTCCACCCTTTCGGACAATGAGCTTGCCGAATACAGAGCGGAAAAAGTCGGCTTCGTTTTCCAGTTCTACAACCTTGTTCCGACGCTGACAGTTCACGAAAATGTTGCGCTTGTCAAAGAGATTGCACCGGACGCTCTCTCGGCAACAAAGATGATTGAAGAGGTCGGCCTTTCCGACCATTTGAAGAACTTTCCGTCCGAGCTTTCCGGCGGTGAACAGCAGAGGGTTTCCATCGCCCGTGCACTTGCTAAGAACCCGAAAATTCTTCTTTGCGACGAGCCGACGGGTGCGCTCGACTCCGAAACAGGTGTTATGGTGCTCAAGCTTCTTCTTAAAATGGCTCGTGACTATGGCAAAACAATCGTAATCGTTACCCATAATCAAAACATTGCCAAAATGGCAGACGTGGTTGTTCGAGTTAAAAACGGAAAGATTGTTTCGCAGGAGGAACAGAAAAATCCCGCCTCTGCCGACAGCATCGACTGGTAAAGGGGTGGCGATATGTTATTCAAAAAGCTTTGGAGGACAATGGGTCTTTACCGTGCTCAATTCATTTCGATGATTATAATGATTGCCATAGGCACGGGAATATTTGTCGGCTTCAACATGGAATGGTACAGCATTGAAGGCAACACCTCGTCATTTTTTGATGAAACCGGCTATGCCGATTATCGCATCATCTCCGAAAAAGGCTATTCGGCCGACGACCTGAAAAAGATATCCGACATTGACGGAGTTGACAACGCCGGCCGATATGTCAGCGTTGCCGCCGATGTTAAGAATCAAGAAGACGACTCCGTTGCACTCACGGTCACAACAAACGAAAAGGTCTCGGGAATGCTTGTTATGGACGGCGATAAATACGACGCCAAAAGCACCGACGGCGTGTGGCTTTCCGACAAATACGCCGACGCAAATGATTTCAAGGTCGGCGACAGCATAACTCTCGCTTACAAAGGCATTGAGATGAAGGGCGTGATAAAAGGTCTTATCAAATCAGGAGAACAGCTTATCTGCGTTCGTGATTCAAGCCAGCTCATGCCTGATTACAACACATTCGGATTTGCCTATGTCTCCCCTGTTATGTATGAAAAGGCAATCGGCAGGGACTATTATCCGCAGATTAATGTTGTTTCGTCAATGTCCAAAAAGGACTTTACGGAGAAAGCGGATGACGCACTCGGCAACACAGCGCTTATTCTCACAAAGGACGAATCCGCTTCATATTCAAATGCTCACGGAGAGGTTGAAGAGGGTCAGACGATGGGCTCGATTTTGCCGACGCTGTTCCTGCTCATTGCCGTTTTGACAATGGTCACAACCATGCATCGTCTGACGGCAAAGGAAAAGACGCAAATCGGTACGCTCAAAGCTCTCGGCTTTAAGAACAAGCAAATTCTCAGGCACTACACATCCTATGCATTCATGATAGGAATCATCGGTTCGGCAATCGGTGTCGGTATCGGATTCTTCATTGCATGGTACATTATGAATCCCAACGGAATGATGGGTACATACTTTGATATGCCTGAATGGAAGCTCTATGTTCCGAATTTCTGTTACTACATTCTTGCGGCAATAATCGCAGTCCTCACCCTCATCGGTTTTCTCTCTGTCAGGAAGATGCTCACCGGTACAGCGGCCGATGCACTCAGACCTTATTCGCCGAAGAAGATGAAACCGATGCTTATTGAAAGGACAAAGCTTTTCCATAAGCTTTCGTTCGGAACACGTTGGAATCTTCGTGACATTGTGCGTCACAAATCACGCACGGCGATGAGCCTTATCGGAATTGTCGGCTGTACGCTGCTTATCATGGCATCGTTCGGCATGAGAGACACAATGAACGCTTTTCTTGATACCTACTACGACGGTGCAATGAAATATTCTTCAAGAATTTATTTCACGGAAAACGCAACGGACAAACAAAAAGACAGGCTCACGGAGAAATACTCCGCTGACCTTAGCGCATCCGTCAGCGTTCAGGCAGAGGATAAAACAATTTCAGTCGATGTTTACAGAATCGAACACGACCTGATTGCCTTCCCCGGCGATGACACGGATTATATAAAACTTCCCTGCGACGGTGCATTTATCTGCGAAAGACTTGCGGATGAGTTCAATGTTAAAGAGGGCGACAAGCTGACATTCAGTCCATTCGGCACAGACAAGGAATACACTGTAAAAATCAGCAAGATAATGCGAAGCGTTTCCGAAAGTATTGCAATAAGCTCTGATTACGCAAAAGAAATCAAGCTTCCGTTCGCCTTCGATTCTGCCTACACAAAAACGCAAAAATCGGATATATCAACCGATTCAAGTATCAAAAGCATCCAATCGAAGCAGATGATAATAGATTCATTTGAAACCTTTATCGATATTTTCAACACGATGATTGTTATTCTCGTCCTCGGTGCTCTTGTTCTCGGAATTGTTGTTCTTTACAACCTCGGCGTTATGAGCTACACGGAGCGATACCGTGAAATGGCTACACTTAAGGTTGTCGGATTTAAAGATAAAAAAATCGGGCAGCTGCTTATCGGACAAAACCTGTGGCTCTCTCTTGTCGGCGTTATTCTCGGAATTCCGGCAGGAATAGGCGCACTCGATTATCTGTTGAAGGCTCTTGCCGGCGAATATGAAATGAAAATGCAAATCAGCGTATTCTCGGTTGTAATCAGCATTGCTCTGACAGTCGGAATGTCGCTTCTCGTCAGTCTCATGGTTTCTCGCAAGAACAAGCAGATTGACATGGTCGAAGCTCTTAAGGGCACAGAATGATGAACGAGTTTAAAGAAATTATACTTGCCGCGGCAGTAACGGGCATAACTTTTGCTTGCACAACGAAAGTAAAAGCGTTATTATATAATATAGCAAACAGAAAGGATGATACGAATGTTGAAAATCACAATGGGAATTGACGGCATGATGTGCGGAATGTGTGAAAGCCATATCAACGATGCTATTCGCCGTGAATTCAAGGTAAAAAAGGTTACTTCCTCCCACACAAAGAAGCAAACGGTCATCTTAACGGAAAAGCCGCTTGATGAAGGTAAGCTTCGCAAGGTAATTGACGATACCGGCTACAAGGTCACGTCGATTGAAACATCGGAGGAAGAGAAAAAAAGCGGAATTTTAGGCCTTTTCAAAAAATAATGCAGATATCAGCTTTAAAAGTCGCCATGGAATCATTTTCCACGGCGGCTTTTTTCATAAAAATCCGAATTCTTAAGATTTGATTAAGATTTGGCTAAAAACATTGTGTTTTGTTTCCTTTTATTCTATAATTTACGCAGAATAGGAGAGGAGTACCCGAAATATGATTAACATTATTGCTTGCGATGACGACAAGGACATTGTTCGTGCATTAAAAATTTATCTTTCCTCCGAGGGTTTCAATGTTTTGGAAGCCTATAACGGCAGACAGGTTTTGGAGCTTTTGGCCGATAACGACGTTCAGCTTGTTCTTATGGACGTTATGATGCCGCAGATGGACGGCATTGAAGCAACGACTGAAATAAGAAAAAAATACAATGTTCCCGTTATCCTTATAACGGCAAAAAGTGAGGACTACGACAAAATACTCGGTCTTGATGTCGGAGCCGACGACTACATAACCAAGCCGTTCAACCCCGTTGAGGTTGTTGCAAGAACCAAATCTCAGCTCAGACGCTATCTTAAGCTTGGCAAAGCTCCCGTCGGTCAATATCTTCGCAACGGAGGCATTCTGATTGACGACGTTTCCAAAAAGGTTCTTGTTGACGGCGATGAGGTTAACTTCACTCCGACCGAATACTCCATTCTCAAGCTGTTTATGGAAAACCTTGACAGTGTTTTTTCACCGAAAGAGATTTACAAAAACGTATGGAACGACAGCGCATTCGGCGGAGAAAACACCGTTATCGTTCATATACGTCACATAAGAGAGAAAATAGAAATTGATCCTGCCAATCCTCATTATATCGTTGCCGTTTACGGGCACGGGTATAAAATGCAAAGGAGAGATCGCTGATGAAAATAAAGCTGAAAACCCTGTCGGATAAAATAACGGCGGTGGTTCTTTACCTCATTTGCATGACAATAGTCATTGCCATGTTTCTTGAGGTCAGCTACATGGCGGATTACGGATTCTACGATAAAGTCGGCGCCACTCAGGATACATTTTACACGCTGATGGAAGAAAAGGTCGATAAGGAATACTCTGACATTGAGAAATTCGTACTGATAACCTTTGAAAAAGAGGCCGAAAACAAGCTGAAAGAAAGCAATATTGATAATAGCACAGCGGCGAATTACACCGAAAACCCGCTTCACAGCAATAAAGGGGCAGAAAGTGAAAAGGACACCATCACATATAAAACCCTTTGTGATAAATATCAGAACCACAATAAAACAAATCTGATTATTGTTGCAACCTCAAACAATAAAATGTATACCCTCGGCGAGCCTGCGGCCAGTCTCAATGAGGAAACTTGCTTTGAAACAACAAGAACAACAAGCTTTTATGATGTAACGATCAAGGGAATGCGTCCTGTTACCATACAAATCAAGATAAAAAAAGACCTTTCCGCCGACGACACCTTCCGGCTAACGGCTCGGCTTATCAAAACAGCCAACAACCTCAAATATTTTATCGTTGTTGTAATGTTCATTGCCCTTGTTACCGGTATGGCAATCGTCGCCGTGCTCATGGTCAACATCAACTACACTCCCGGTCATATGCGGTTCATCGACAAAATTCCGTTCGATTTATTCTCAATTCTGACCGTCGCAATGAACGGATTTGTAATTTCCATGATCGTGCTAATGTCCGCCGACAAAACCAGAGAGGAAGATATCGTTCTGTGGAATGCAGCGTGTGCGATTCTTGCTTTTGTTGTGTTCTGCATAATGCTCATTTATTTCCTCTCTCTTGCCGTCAGAATCAAGGCGGGACATATTTTCAGAAACACTCTTATTTATAAAGCTATCGAACGAATACGCAGGAGAAAAGGCGGCAGTAAAGAAAGCGGCTATTTCAAAATGCCTTTTGTCGGCAAGCTGATTATCACCGTCGGTTCTGTTTTAGCTCTGGATCTCGGTCTCATAATCTTCAACTATTTCCGCTTCAAGTCCAAAGGTCTTTCCTATAACTTCCCCGTATTTGCGCTTATTCAGGTCACTATGGCATTCATCGTCGGAACATTGCTCTTCGTTATTGCAATCAACTTTAACCGGCTGCGTGAAAGCGGCAACAGACTTGCCAACGGAGATTATGGCGAAAACCTTGACTCAAAGGTTATGTTCGGCGATTTTAAGGCAATTAACGATAACTTTATTACTCTCAAGGACGACGTTATAAATGCACTTGAAGAAAAGAACAAAAACGAAAAAATGAGAAGTGAGCTTATAGCAAATATTTCCCATGATATTAAAACTCCGTTGACCTCAATAATCAATTATACGGACATTATTAGTTCCGGAAAATGCAGCGAAGCCGAGCTGAATGAATACTATGAAATCATCAATAAGCAGTCAAAGCGTCTGACAAATCTTTTGCAGAATCTTATTGATGTGTCGCAAATCACAACAGGTTCGGTCAAGATAAATCTTGACAGTCTTAATCTCGGAATATTTATTTCACAGATACTTGATGATTTCGGCTCCAAGCTTGAAGAGAAGAACCTCACTTTTGAAGACCACATACCGCAGGAGGATATCTATATAACCGCCGACGGTCAAAAGCTTTGGCGTATCTTTGAAAATCTTCTGAGCAACATTTCAAAATACGCTATGCCGAATACAAGAGTTTACCTTAACGTTATGGAAATTGAGGATAGCAAAGTAAAGATTGAGCTGAAAAACATCTCCGAAAAGAAAATCGAATCAACCCCCGAGGAACTTTTGGAGCGTTTTGCCCGTGGTGATTCGGCAAGAAACACCGACGGCAACGGGCTCGGGCTTTCGATTATCCAGAGCTTGACCGAGCTTCAGGGCGGCAAATTTGAGATTGCCGTTGACGGCGACCTGTTCAAGGCGATACTCATCTTCGACAAAGCAGAAATTGACGCTGAATAAAATTTCACCGACAAATCATCACGGTTTGTCGGTGCTTTTTGTTGACAGGCTCAGATTAAAAGATTATTATATATTTAATAATTTTTTCGGAGGTCAGCTATGGCAACGGGTTTACCTAATTCACATAAACACATCAGAAACGGTCAATCCCCTCTCCGCTTCGGCGAGGACGGAAAATTCCGTATTCTTCACCTGACGGATATTCATGAGGTCGATCCCGAAATGGACGACGACGAGAATCGCTCAATTCCGATAAACAGATCCGCAGAAACGCTCAATGTTATCCGCCGCTGTGTGGAGATTGCGAAGCCGGACCTTGTTGTTTTCGGCGGCGACAACATAAGCGGCTATTGGCAGGAGTTTACTTATGACTACATGCGTAAAACGATAAAGAAAATTGTTGAGCCGATTGCAGAAAAGAATATTCCTCTTGCAATCGTTTTCGGCAATCATGACGCCGAAGCCGAACCGCACTGTCCCTGCCTTACAAAGGAAAATCAAATCAGCATTTATTGTGAATACGATAATTTCAGGGGCACTATGAATGATGAGGACGTTCACGGCTGTGGCAATTACAACCTGCCGATTCTTTCCTCAGACGGCAAGCGTGTCGCATGGAACATTTGGTGCATTGATTCAAACGACTATGTTCGTGATGATAATTATAAAGTCATGAAAGACGAGGGTTACGGATTTGTTCACGACGATCAAATAGCATGGTATGAGAAAAAAGCAGCCGAGCTTAAAGCGAAAAACGGCGGAAAAACCGTTCCGTCTCTGCTTTTCCAGCATATCCCCGTTTTTCAGGAATATAATAACTTAACCGAAGTCAGCGAGGGTACTCCGGGAGCAGTCGAACGCAACGGAAAATTCTATATAGCCGCTGACGGTGCTCTTCTCGACGGAGTGCTTCTTGAAGGCCCTTGTCCTCCCGATAAGGTTAAATCCCAATTTGAAAGCTGGCAGAAAACAGGCGATGTTGTTGCCGCATTTTTCGGCCACGACCATAAGAACACTTTCACAATGGATGTTGACGGAATTAAGCTTGTTCAGTCTCCCGGTGCAGGCTACCACACCTACGGCGACAAGCATGGCGGCAGAATGATTGTCATTGACGAGAACAACCCCGACACATACGAAAGTAAAGTGCTTTTCGTCGATCGCATAACCGACGGAGAGATATAATAATATAAAAATGACCCGAGAAGCATTAACGTTTCTCGGGTCGGATTTTATTTTCGGGTAGGCTTCACATTGATATTCGGGTCGATGTCGCCCTCGATTTTTCCGTTCTGTTCCTCAAATTGCTTGATGTTTTCACGAATAAGAACAAGAATATGACTGTTCACCGAACGTCCTTCGTAGTCAGCGACATAGCCTATCTTGCGAAGCATTTCCTCCTCAATTCTTATCGAAACACTCTTAACTGCCATAGCTTCACCTGCTTACACATCAATAACCGTGTATCTGTGCTTTGAACAGGGAAGAAGCTTTTCAAGGATATCCTTGGTTTTCAACTTCATGTAGCCCGTCGTAGTGCCGTCGGAGCAGCCGTACCATTCGTCCTCGCATACAACCTTGTCAAAAACAACCTGAACATCCTCGGCCTCAGGTCGAAGAACGCCGAAAATTGTTGTTGCGCCGACCCTTGTGCCGATTATTTCGTCAAGCTTTTCCGCCGAAGCAAACGACACTCTGGAAATTCCGAGAGCCGAGCTGAAATCCTTTGTCACAAACGGCTTGTCGCCCGCCGTAACAAAAAGATAAAAATTAGTTTTTTGTCGGTTACAGAGAAAAAGCGTCTTAACTGTTTTCATATCGAGAGCCTTGTCGATCTCGATGCAGTCCTCCATAGTAACAGCTTCGTCATTCTCAACACGGCTGAACGGAATATCGTTTTCATCAAGAAATTTATATGTCATCTTCTGCAAGGGAGTTTTATACTCCTTTGGCAGGTCGGTCATCGGTTTGCTTACATGTATCATTGAAATCACCTTTTCTTTTGTTATGTCGATTATTATATCACAATAATTGTTTTTTGCAAAGAAAAATCCGCCTGCTCGGGAAAAATCTCAAACAGGCGGATCGTTTTTATTTTCAATTCTGCTGATCGCTGTAATTATAAGCGTTAAACTGAGGGTCGGTATTTTCAACGCTGTACATAACTTCCGTTCTCCTGAGATTCTCATAGAATTGAGAATGAGCGGCAGCCATATAAGCATTTACCCAGAGTGTACCGATGCCGCAGCAGCATGCGCCGACAAAAAGCCAACCGATAAAGCTGAGGTCAAGCACAAAAAGCTCCCACTTGTGACCCTGCATCATGCGCTGACTTTCATCAATGCACTGCTTCCAGTCATAGTCGGGGTGATCGACCTTAACATACATAGCCATTGAATAGCTGTATGACTTAATGATACCCGGAATGATAAAAAGCAGGCTCCACAAAACGGTAAAAATCATCGTCATAAGTCCGATAAGGAACGTGTTCGAAAAATCATCTCTGAATCCGTTAAAGATATCACCGATATCCATTTTCTCGCCCGTTCTTGTCTGCTTGAGGAACATTGCCGCAACGCCAAAGGAAACCGGTCCCGCAAGCAAAAGCGATGCAACCTGTCCGATTCCGGGGATTGCATTAACGAGGTATGAAATAGCCGTTTGGATTACAACCACTACAACGGCAATAAGCCATGTGTTGCCGAAAATCTGATTTCCGAGCTGTGCTTTTGCCATTGCTTTCATCTGTTGTCTTGTCATATTCTTTCCTCCTTTTACGACATTATTCCTGTCGCTTACCCCTATTATATCATAAATATTTTACTAATCAATATCTACGAAAAATTTTACATATTATTCATTTTGTACGGCAAAATCAATCTTTGTTTTCGACGTCCTCTTTCTTCCTGTAAGCAATGTACTCATAGGTCGAATTTTCTTCCGCCCTTGCTTTCATTGCATTGTAGCATTGGTCTCTCAGCACCTTTTTTCTCTCCGGCACGGGGAGACTTTCATCGGGATAAAACGGCCCGTCAATAAATGTTACCGTTTTCGGAAAGCTGCCGATTTTTCTTTTCTGATAGCAGGTTGTCATCGCAAAAACAGGTGTGCCCGTATGAGCAGGGTAGCTGAAGGATGCGTCCGTAAACGGTCTTATTCCTGTATAGTACGGCCACATGTGCGCCTCCGGATAGATTGTAATAAGGTTTCTTTGGCGTATGCGTGTTTTAACGCATCTGACCATTTCCTTTTTCTGCTTAATCGTCGAACCGAGCGGAATTGCGCCGAGCATTTCAACTATATTATTAAGTCCAGGAACCGACATTGTATCGGGACCGACAACGATATATCCCCTGCGGAAATGTCTCAGCAAATTCGGCAGGAAAGCATCAAGAATAAAATTTGTGTGGTTAGCGTAAACATATGCGCCGGAAATGCCCACCTTTAAAATAGCCCTTCTATTTTTAAAACGGTGAAGCGGCACAATTTTAGTATAAAGCCACGCAAGCGGCTGACCTATGATTCTGTAAAGAATGAATGAGAAAAGACGCCACAACGGACCTCTGTGAATATAACGGTAGTTTTCACGCAGAGGCTTTATTTCAATGCCCATTTTTGCAAAATCGTCGGTCAATTCGTTTTCATAATATATTGTTTTTCGGGGTATATTCTTTTTATTTTCTTTCATAAATTGAATTCCCTTCTTAGATATTTTAAAAAAAGATATAATATAATCAACCATTTTAATTATATCATACCTTTATTTTGTGTCAATAATTCACATTTTGACGATTTGCTTACCTTGTCCAAAATTTTCTGTCCAGCGAGCGATATTGAATCGCTTCCGCAATGTGAGGCGCTTCGATTATCGCTGAATTGTCAAGGTCGGCAACCGTCCTTGCAACCCTAAGAATTTTATCGTATGCTCTGGCAGAAAGTCCGAGCCGGTCAAAGGCCACCTGAAGCATTTTCATTGCCGAATCGCTCGCCTTGCAGAATTCACGGGTCATTGCCGCATTCATCTGTGCATTGCAGTTTGCCGAAGTTCCGCTCAGACGGTTCTGCTGAATTTTTCTTGCCGCTTCAACTCTCTTTTTAATCTCCGATGACGGTTCTCCCCTGTGCTCATCGGCAAGCTTTTCAAAATCGACCGGCGGCACTTCGATATGTATATCTATTCTGTCAAGCAAAGGTCCGCTTATCTTTGAAAGATACTTTGCAGCCGCACCGTCACGGCAGGTACATTTTCTCGTCGGATGTCCGTAATAACCGCATGGGCATGGGTTCATTGCGCATACAAGCATGACCGAACAGGGATATGTTGACGCTCCCGACGCTCTTGAAATTGTTATTTTTCCGTCCTCAAGCGGTTGGCGCATCATCTCCATTGCCTGACGTGAGAATTCGGGCAACTCATCGAGGAACAAAACACCGTTATGAGCGAGCGAGATTTCACCGGGTTTCGGAATCGCACCGCCGCCCGCAAGTCCGATAGTCGATACCGTATGATGCGGTGCACGGAACGGCCGCTGAGTTATGAGACTTGAATTATTTTTCAATGCACCGGATATCGAATAAATCTTTGTCGTTTCAAGACTTTCTTCAAATGTCATTGACGGCAGAATTGACGGAATTCTCTTGGCAAGCATACTTTTGCCCGAGCCCGGGCTGCCTATCATCAGCGTATTATGACCGCCTGCCGCTGCAACCTCCAAAGCACGCTTAGCTTCAAACTGACCCTTGACATCGGCAAAATCAGGCATATAGTCAAAAGCTTCCGAGCCTTCGGATCTCATCGGCTTGGCAGGCTCGATCGGCTTCGTTCCTCTCAGATGATTGAGCACGGCAAAGACATCGGCAACGGGATAAATTTCAACACCTTCAACAACTGCTGCTTCGTTAGCGTTCTCCGAGGGAACAAAAACCTTCTTCACTCCGCTCTGGCAAGCTCCGATAACCATCGGCAGCACTCCGTTGACCCTACGTACCTTTCCGTCAAGCGAAAGCTCACCGAGAAAGATATACTCGTCCGTTTCGGCTCTCAGCTGCTCCGAAGCCATGAGCAAAGCAACAAACATTGAAAGGTCATAGAGAGGGCCTTCCTTTCGGCGGTCGGCAGGAGCAAGATTAACGGTAATACGGCTGACCGGGAAATCAAAGCCGCTGTTCTTTATCGCAGAATGGACACGGTTTCGTGATTCGCTGACAGCGGAATCGGGCAAGCCCACCACGTCAAAACGAGGCAAGCCCGAAGAAATATCAGCCTCAACACTGACGGGGAAAACCTCCATGCCGAAAATACCCATGCTGTTGACCTTTGCAAACATTCTTTCATCCTCTTTCGTTAGATTTTTTCGAGTGCGGCTTGTGATTTTATCCCCACCACCGCAAGCGGTCCCCCTCCCCTTTCAATACGAGGAGGTTGATAGTCGAGTAATCTTCCGTTTTTTCTTTACTCATCCGTCATCTTGAAAAGCTCATTCGGCGTGCAGTTAAAAATTTGGCAGAGTGCATCAATATTTTCATACTGAATCGACTTCGTTTCGTTGTTTATCATGCGGCTGAAGTTCTGATAGCTCATGCCGAGCTGCTTATAGAGCCAATATTTTGTTTTGCCGTTCTTTTCAAGTAAATTCAAAACATCTAATTTTATCATAAGATATCTCTCCGTAATATACTTTCTTGTGAGATAATATTATACTTTTACTGCTTGAATATAGACTAATACATTAGATAATTGCCCTTATCTAACATTTTAATAGCTTAAACAAAAAATTACAACCGAATTTATGTAACTTTTTCCTGTATTTCTCTTTATTTTTCTTTAAACATCAGTTATAATAAACTAAATATAGATAAAAGGAGTATATTATTATGCTTAAAAACATACCTTCGATTCTTTCACCCGAACTTCTCAAAATTCTCATGGAGATGGGTCACGGCGACTACATCGTAATCGGCGACGGCAACTTCCCGGCAGTTACAAACGCTCAGCGTCTTGTTCGCCTGGACGGTCACGGCGTTCCCGAGATTCTCGACGCCATTCTCAAGCTTATGCCGCTTGACACATATGTTGACGCTCCCGTTTCTCTTATGGATAACGGCGACCCGGACAACCGCCCCGAAATCTGGGCTACATACAAAGAGATCGTTGAGAAAAACGAGGGCGATAAGAATATCGGACTTGTCGAGCGTTTTGATTTCTATGACAAGGCAAAAAATGCCTTTGCAATAGTTGCAACGGGCGAGACTGCAATTTACGCTAATATTATTCTCCAAAAGGGTGTTGTAATAAATGACTAAAAGAGTTTTAGCCTTTGACTTCGGCGCCTCAAGCGGCAGAGCGATAATCGGCTGCTTCGACGGCGATAAAATCACATTGGAAGAGGTTCACCGTTTTTCAAACGACCCTGTAAGCGTCGGCGGTACGGTGTATTGGGATGTTCTGCGTCTTTTTTATGAGATCAAGCAGGGCATTATCAAGGCAAAAATCGCAGGCGGCTTTGATTCGATCGGAATTGACACATGGGGTGTCGACTTCGGACTTATCGACTCCGAGGGCAAGCTGATGGAAAATCCCGTTCACTACCGTGACGCAAGAACCGCCGGACTTGTTGACGAGGCTTTCAAGACCATGCCGAAAGAAAAGCTTTACGGCATTACAGGAATTCAGTTTATGGAGCTGAACACCCTTTTTCAGCTTATTTCACTTAAAAAATACAGACCGTGGATGCTTGAGCGTGCGGATAAAATGCTCTTTATGCCCGACCTTTTCGGCTATATGCTCACGGGCAAAATGTGCGCCGAATATTCGATCGCTTCCACATCACAGCTCATTGACCTTGACAAAAGAACGTGGTCAAAGGAAATTCTTGATGCTTTCGGAATTAAAGAATCTGTCTTTGCTCCGCTCGTTCAGCCGGGCACGGTTCTCGGCGAGCTTTCGAAGGAAATCTGCGAGGAATGCGGCGTTGATCCCGTTCCCGTCATTTCTGTCTGCGGTCACGACACTCAGTCGGCTATCACCTCCGTTCCGTGCGAGGACGGCGATTTTGCTTTCCTTTCGAGCGGCACATGGTCGCTTTTCGGCACAGAGCTTGACAAGCCGATAGTCAATGAGACTTCAATGAACATAAACATCACGAACGAGGGTGGCTTCGACGGTTCGACGGGCTTCCTCAAGAACATAATCGGACTTTGGCTCATTCAGGAGAGCCGCCGCCAGTGGAAACGAGAGGGCAAGGAATATTCCTATGCCGATCTTGAAAAGCTTGCGCTTGCCGCAGAGCCGTTCAGGTGCTTCATTGACCCGGACGCTTCCGAGTTTGTCCCTCACGGCAACATTCCCGAGCGTGTGCGTGAATTCTGCCGTAAAACAGGTCAATACGTTCCCGAAACGGTCGGCGAGATCATGCGCTGTATCTACGAAAGCCTTGCAATGAAATACAGGCTGACATTTGAAAAGCTTCGTGAATGTACGGAGCGTGACTACCCTGTTATTCATGTTATCGGCGGCGGAACAAAGGACGGCTTGCTTTGTCAGATGACGGCAAACTCCTGCGACCGCACGGTTAAAGCAGGTCCGATCGAGGCTACCGTTATGGGCAACGTTGCCGTTCAGCTCATATCCGACGGTTCTGTTAAAAATATCGGACAGGCAAGAAAAATCGTTGCCGACTCCTCCGAGCTTAAGACCTTTGAGCCGAAGGACACGGACAAGTGGGCAGGGGCTTATGAGGATTTTCTCAAAATAATTTAAAGCAACTTTGAACTCGACAATGACTGCCGGGCAGTCAACAGATTGTCTTTTATCACCTGCTATAAAATCTGCAATATTTATTTCACGTGTCTTATTTCAGGTACAGAACCGTAAGTAAAGGGGAAAACATATGAACGATTTGCAAAAATGCGAGCTGGAAATTCTCAAAGAGTTCGACAGGATATGCAAAAAGAATAATCTATCTTATTCTCTCAACAGCGGCACTATGCTCGGTGCAATTCGTCATAAGGGCTTTATCCCTTGGGATGACGATATCGATGTAATGATGCCGGCAAAGGATTATAAAAAGCTCTGTAAAATCGCACCTAAACAGCTCGATTCAAAGTTTTTTCTCCAGACCTCTTACACTGACAGCTGGTATGCTTCAATTGCAAAAATAAGAATGAACGGAACAACTGCAATTGAAGAAGGCTTTGAAAAATATCGTTTTCACCAAGGTGTATGGATAGATATTTTTCCGATTACAGGGGTAGGCAACAACGATTCATATCTGAAGCTTGTCAACAAGCTTTTGCTTGCCAGAAATGTTCTTTTAAAAGACGCTGTTTATAAGGAGCAATATAAAGAATATCCGCAAATTTTAAAAAAGATAAAGCTGATAATGCTGGTTCCGTTATGCATTAGAAGAATCCTTTGCAGGATTTTAGACTGCATAATTTTACGAGACCATAAAAACAAAGAATATTTCTGCTACCTTTTAGTTGGAGGAAAAATATTCAGAAGATTCAAAACCGAGTATATTAAAGATTATATTCCGATGCAGTTTGAGGACGGTTATTTCCCCGTTGCTGTAGAATATGATGAAATGCTTGAAAAAACATATGGAGATTATATGACTCTCCCTCCCGTCGAAAAAAGAAACGGCGGAGATCATATTCTTTCAATTGTCGACCTGAATAACGACTATCACAAATACTTGAAATAAAGTGCATTCAAGCAACTGTGGAGGAATATTCCATGGATAAAAAAAGACGCTTCAAGCCCATTTTTGTAATTCTCTTTGCAATAGTTCTTTTAGCCGTATCGGTATACGGTTTCCTTGTATATTGGGATAATCACGGAATGATAACAAAGGTTGATTCAATCGAAGAAGTTGCCGAATACGGAGCAACGGACTTCTTCCCGACCGATTATCAAGATTATAATAACGTTCACTTTGTAAAAAACAATCGTTTTCACTTGATATCGGAATCCGAGTCAATTACCATGAAAATCACAGATCCCGAAAAATTCGAATCTATGAAAGCCTCCATTGTTGACAAATACGGAGAAAACGACTTTTTCGGCAATGAACCGTTTGAATACAAATCAAAGGTGTTCAGAGCAGTTACAGACGGCAAGCTCGGCTATCCGAAGCAAATCGGCTTTATCGGTATTTCAGAAAGTGAAAAGACAATTTATTATCTTTGGTTTTACGATTTTGACCTTGATTCGATAGGTGACATGAAAGATTTTGTTATTAAAAACTTTAATCAAACGATTTAAGGTGAGATTTGCTATGACGAAAACGGTAAGGTTACAAAAGTCGAAACAACTAACGATGCAAGCAGGGGATAAAATGAAAAAGGTAAAAGAATCAAATGCTGCAATTAAAATAATTCTTTTGACAATTTTCGTTATACTCTTTATCGCTGTTTATTTTATAGACTCTGTGTTTTTGGCAGGAGATGCAATAAGCTACGGAAAATTCAGCTTTATCGGCAAATTAACACCTTCCGTAATGCTTGCGGCTGCTTTTGCTGCCCTGTGCTTTGCGATGTTCAATAAAAAGAAGCGAAAGCTCTGTGTAATAATATCCGCAGCACTGGTTGTTTTCATTGTACCCATTCTTTTCTTGGCAAACACTATAGTAATCAATATAGAATACAAGGCTTTTGATTCTGAAAAATGGAAAAACTATTCAAATTATGTGCAAGGCCGTCAATACATGATTGACGATCTTGAAGAAAAGCACAAAATTGTAGGAATGAAAACTTATGAGGTTAAAGACTTGCTCGGCAAGGGAACGGATGAAACATCCGCAGACGGGTCTAATAAAATAACATACGATGTCGGAGTCTCCGGTTTATGGCATAAGACCTATGTCCTTGAATATGACGAAAACGGCATTGTCACAAAAACTTACACTTCAGTTGATTAACATATTAAGTTAAAAATAATTCAACGAAAGGCTGAATTAATATGGCAGAGAAAGATAAAGATGCAAAAAAGTCAATTATTTTTGTTCTCAAAATTATTGCATTTATATTCCTTTGCGTCATCTATGCAGTTCTGATTTCCTTTTTCGGTCTTTCCTCCGATGCCATACGCTTCGGCAAATACGAATATATCGGCGTAATTATCATCGCAGCAGTATTCATTGGTTTTGTAGTTTCGCTTACATTTGCCCTGTTCAATACGAGCGGTAAAACTAAAAAAATAATTACTTCATTGATTTGCGTTGCACTTATTGCATTGATTATTCCGATATCCGATTTAACGGAGAAGATATGTTCTATCCCTTATGCTGAATTTTCAACCGAAAACTGGAACAATCTTACAAGTGATAACCTCCGTCAATATATGATACCTGATCTTGAAAAGAAATATAAGATTGTCGGAATGAAGCTTGAAGATGTTTACAGCTTAATCGGCGAAGGCTCGGAAGAAACTTTTTCCGACACAGAAAGCCGTGAAAGAAGTTGGCATGTCGGAACATTCGGTGTATGGCATAAGACCTATGTCCTTGAATATGACGAAAACGGCATTATCACAAAAACTTACACTTCGGTTGAGTAACATATTAAGTTAAAAATCTGCTTGCAGATTTATATAAAAAATAATTCAACGAAAGGATGAATTTTATATGGCAGAAAACAGATATCTGGGCGAATACCCCGTAATCGGTATCCGTCCTATCATCGACGCAAGACGCGGACCTCTTAAGGTCAGAGAGTCTCTTGAGGAGCAGACAATGGGCATGGCTAAGGCAGCCAAGAAGCTCTTTGAGGAGAACCTCAAGTATTCAAACGGCGAGCCGGTTAAGGTCGTTATCTCCGACACAACTATCGGTCGTGTTGCCGAGACGGCAGCCTGCGCCGAGCAGTTCAAGAAAGAGGGCGTTGCCATTACTCTTTCCGTAACTCCCTGCTGGTGCTACGGTTCCGAGACAATGGACATGGATCCTAACACGATCAAGGGCGTTTGGGGCTTCAACGCAACAGAGCGTCCGGGTGCAGTTTACCTTGCATCCGTTCTTGCAGCTCATGCTCAGAAGGGTCTCCCCGCTTTCGGCATCTACGGCAGAGAGGTTCAGGAGGCTGACGATTCCGAGAATATCACAGAAGATGTTAAGGAAAAGCTTCTCCGCTTTGCACGTGCCGCTGTTGCAGTTGCAACAATGAAGGGCAAGTCATATCTTCAGATCGGTTCGATCTGCATGGGTATCGCAGGTTCTTCAATCGACCCCGATTTCATCGAGGAATATCTCGGCATGAGAGTTGAGTCCGTTGACGAGGTTGAAATCCTTCGCCGAATGGAAGAAAACATCTATGACGAGGAAGAATACAAGAAGGCTTACAAGTGGACTAAGGAGCATTGCCCCGAGGGATTTGATAAGAACCCCGACTTCGTAAGAAAATCGGACGAGCAGAAGGAAAAGGATTGGGAGTTCACGGTCAAGATGATGTGCATCATCAAGGATCTCATGAACGGCAACAAGAATCTTCCCAAGGGCAGAGAGGAAGAGATGGCAGGTCACAATGCTATTGCCGCAGGCTTCCAGGGTCAGCGTCAGTGGACAGACCATTGGCCGAACGCAGACTTTGCCGAGGCACTTCTCAACACCTCCTTTGACTGGGACGGCGTAAGAGAGCCTTACATCCTTGCAACAGAGAACGACGTTCTCAACGGTATTTCAATGCTCTTTGAGAAGCTCCTCACAAACCAGCCGTCAATGTTCTCCGACGTTCGTACTCACTGGAGTGCGGAATCCGTTAAGAGAGTTACAGGCTATGAGCTTGAGGGTCACGCAAAAGAGGCAGGCGGATTCCTCCACCTCATCAACTCCGGTGCCTCATGTCTTGACGCTTGCGGCGAGCTGAAGAACGACAAGGGCGAGGCTTGCATGAAGCCTTGGTATGACGTAACCGACGAGGACGTTGACAAGATGCTCAAGGCCACAACATGGAACGCAGCCGATAACGGTTACTTCCGTGGCGGCGGATATTCCTCACGCTTCGTTACGAAGAACGAAATGCCCGCAACAATGATCCGTATCAACCTTGTTAAGGGTATCGGACCGACAATTCAGATCTGCGAAGGCTACTATGTCGGTCTCCCCGAGGACGTAACAGACGCTCTCTGGAAGAGAACAGACTACACATGGCCCTGCACATGGTTCACTCCGATCTGCAACGGCAAGGGTGCTTTCAAGTCGGCTTACGACCTCATGAACAACTGGGGCGCAAACCACGGCGCATCTACATACGGCCATATCGGTGCAGACCTCATCACAATGTGTTCAATGCTTCGTATTCCCGTTTCTCTTCATAACGTTCCCGAGGAGAAGATCTTCCGTCCGGCAAACTGGAACTATTTCGGTATGGACAAAGAGGGTCAGGATTATCGTGCATGCCAGGTTTACGGCCCGATGTACAAATAATCACATATTTTCAAAGGCTGCGTCACACTCGGCGCAGTCTTTTTTTGTTGAAAAAAATATTGATAAATGATATAATGACCGAAAGAGGTGAATTTTTATGCGTCCTTTAAAGGAAATCTTTGTTGAGGAATACTGGGATATTGCTTTCCGCCGTTATTCAAATAACGACACGGTTGTCGACGCCGATAAAAAGTCTTATGCTTTTGATGAATTGAAAGCGACAAAACGCTATTGGTATGCCGACCCGTTTCTTTTTGAAAAAAATAACAGAACATATCTTTTTGTCGAAATGTTCGATAACGTAACGGAAAAAGGCTTGATTGGATATTCGGAATTTATCGGAGGCAAATTCACCCAACCGCAAGTTGTTTTGGAAGAAAAATTTCATCTCTCATATCCGTATGTTTTTGAGGAGAACGGAATCGTTTATATGATGCCGGAAACCCGTGATGACGGATGCATTCAGCTCTATCGTGCCGAAAAATTTCCAACCGAATGGGTAAAGGACAGAGTGATTGTTAAAATAAAAGATGCTGTCGATACCGTTATTGACGGTGAAGACATTATTACATCGGTCATTACCTCTCCGGTTGAAATGAAAACGCAGCTTGAAATATATAATATAAAAACGGGCGAGCCGAGCTTCAAAAACCCCGTCAAATTAACCGACCAGATTTCAAGAGGAGCCGGCCGAATAATTGACCGTAACGGCATTCGTCTTCGCCCGGCACAGAACTGCACAAACGCAAGCTACGGCTCGGGACTTATCTTTTATGAGATCAATAAATCTGGAAGCGGCTACAGCGAGAAAGAGTATTCCAAACTTTTTTCGTCGCAAATCGCAAGCGGAAATGATACCGTTCTCGGCGTTCACACCTATGCGAGAACAAATGAAATCGAAATTGTTGACGTAAAGAAAAAGCGTTTTAACCTAAAAAGAGTTTATTGGATATTTAAAAAGAAAATTTGATTTTCGGGAGAATTCTTGATGAAAAATATTTTATTCTTCATGGAAACCGTTGACTTTGGCGGTGCAGAAACGGTTTTTACCAATATAATAAAGAACATAAATAAAAGCAAATTTTGTATCAAGGTCGTAACCGAGCGTGACCATGAACTTTTTACCGACGAAATAAAAGCGGCAGTTCCATACGATTGTTTCATTAAAACCGAGCGATCGGCTGTAAGAGATTTTTGGAATAAAATCGTTATCAAGCTTTCTTTAGTCCTATCCGAAAAAAATATAAGAAAATATTTTATACGTGGAAACTATGATGTTGAGGTTGCTTTCTGCGAGGGATATTCAACAAAAATAATCGGGAACTCCGGTAAAAGAAATTGCAAAAAAATCGCATGGGTTCATACAGATGTGATAAAAAATCCCTGGAGCGAAAAAATTTTCGGCTCGGCAGAAGAAGAAAAAAAATGCTATGAAAAATTTGATGCAATCGTCTGCGTAGCCGAAACAATGAAAGAATCTTTTATCAAAAAATACGGCATGGCCGAAAAGGTACATGTTCTTTATAATCCGCTTGATTTTGAGAGCGTGATTAAAAAAAGTGAAGAAAAAACAGACTTTAATTTCGGCGACGGAATGAGGTTTGTCCTTGCCGGAACTTTTATAAAAATTAAAGGCTTTGACCGTTTTGTAAAAGTTTGCAAAAGATTAAAAGACGATGGCGAACATTTTTCCGCACTGATTATGGGTGACGGAGAAGAAAAAGAAAATATAAAAAAAATAATCGCCGAAACGAATCTCGGCGATACAGTAAAAATTTTTGATTTTCAGACGAATCCGTATAAATATATTGCACATTCCGATGTCTATGTCTGTTCCTCTTATGCCGAGGGCTACAGCACCGCAGTGAGCGAATCCGTTGCGTTGAACGTGCCGGTTATAACGACCGAGTGCTCCGGGATGAGAGAAATTTTTGGTGAGAACGAATGCGGAATTATTTGCGAAAATTCCGAAGACGGGCTTTACAATGCGATGAAAAAAGTTTTGAACGATCCGTCGCTTCTTAAAAAATTCAGCGCGGAAGAAAAGAAACGTGCCAATGATTTTTCACTAAAGAAACGAATGAAAACGATTGAAGATTTTTTAGAGAGTGTCTGATAAAAATGAATGAGATTGAAAAATATGTTCAAGAAAAATTATTTGAATTGCAGGACGAAAAATACCGTGATTTTCATGCTGCGCTGATGCCGACCGTTGACAAAGAAACTGTCATCGGTGTGCGCTCGCCGCAATTAAAAAAGTTTGCAAAAGAGTTTTTCAAAAGCGGTGATTACGAGAGCTTTTTGAAAATTCTTCCGCACAAATATTATGAAGAAAACAACGTGCATGCCGCTTTGATCGGCTTTGAAAAGGATTACGGAAAAGCAATAAAATTACTTGATGAATTTCTTCCGTTTGTCGACAACTGGGCGACCTGCGATATGATGCGAATTTCCGTCTTTAAAAAGCATTTGCCGGAGCTGTACTCCAAAATTCCCGAGTGGCTCGGCTCAGATAATCCGTATACCGTTCGGTTCGGAATAAAAATGCTTATGGACTTTTTCCTCGGTGAGAATTTTACAGCAGAATGTGCGGAGCGTGTCTGCTCAATCAGCCGGGAGGAATACTATGTCAAGATGATGGTTGCATGGTACTTTGCAACCGCACTTGCCAAAAACTATAACGAAATAATTCCCTATATCGAAAGCAAGCGTCTTGAAAAACAGACACACAACAAGGCGATTCAGAAAGCAATCGAAAGCTATAGAATTACAGATGAACAGAAATCATATTTACGAACGCTAAAAGTTAAATAGCAAAAACGGCATCAACCGATTTGGAAGATGCCGTTATTTTTTATCATACAGTTTCGACCTTGATAAGATTCGTGTTACCTGAAATGCCGTTTGTCATGCCGCCCGTAACAATAATTCTATCGCCGGTTTCAAGCCCGAAAGTCGCAATCGCTTTGTTCTTTGCCGCATAGAAAAGGACGTCGGTGGATTCGTAGGTCTCGCAAAGCACAGGAGTTACACCCCACGACATTGAAAGCTTGCGCCACGTCTTTTTATCGACCGTCATTCCCATGATGTCGACCGGAGAACGAAAACGTGAAACCATTCTGACCGTCATTCCCGAAAGCGAACAAACAGCAATAACCTTTGCGCTAAGATCAATCGCCATACCACAGGTTGCATGCGAAATCGCATCAACCGGGTTCTTGATTCTGAACTCCGTCGTTCCAAAGCGTTTTGTATAGTTAATGTTCTTCTCTGTCTGCATTGCGATTCGAGCCATTGTGTCAACCGCCTCAACAGGATATTTTCCTGCTGCCGTTTCGCCCGAAAGCATAATTGCGCTTGTTCCGTCATAAACGGCGTTGGCAACGTCCGAGGTCTCGGCTCTCGTCGGTCTTGGGTTGTGAATCATGGATTCGAGCATCTCGGTCGCCGTGATAACCCGCTTGCCGAGAAGTCGGCATTTTGTAATAAGTGCCTTTTGAATTATCGGCAGCTCAACAAACGGAATTTCAACGCCCATATCACCTCGTGCAATCATTATTCCGTCACACTCGGTGCATATATCATCGATATTGTCTATTCCGGTGCGATTCTCAATTTTCGCAATAAGGTCGATTTTGTTCACACTGTCCCCCATGACCCCCTTAATATCAAGCAAATCCTGCTTGCAGGAAACAAACGAGCAGGCAATAAAATCAACATCGTTTTCGATTCCGAAGAGAATATCCGAACGATCCTGTTCGCTGACATATTTCTGTTTGAGCGTCTTTCCGGGGAAGCTCATGCTCTTGTTGTTTGAAAGCTCACCGCCCGCAACAACACGACAGTTGATGTCGTGTCCTTCAATCGAGACAACCTCAAAATTTAGCAAAGCATTGTTGAGAAGAATTGTATCTCCGACAGAAAGCTCGTCCGCAAGACCGGGATAGCTGACCGAAACCTTATGCTCATTTCCGACGATTTGATCGGTCGTGAACGTAAAATCATCGCCGTCATTGAGAAATACGGAACCGTTTTCAAAGCTTCTGATGCGGTACTCGGGTCCTTTTGTGTCAAGCATAATCGCAAGCGGCACGTTGAGCTTTTCTCTTACATTCTTCAACATGTTAATTGTTTCAAGATGCTCTGCATGCGTTCCGTGTGAAAAATTGAGCCTTGCAACATTCATTCCAGCCCTGATCATGGCAGTCAAAGTCTCCTCATTGCGGCATGCAGGGCCGATCGTGCAAATAATTTTTGTTTTTCTCATTTATATCAAATCCTTTAATGAAATCAAAACTTACCTATTTTATAATTTTTTATATTATATCAATTAGCCGAATCTATGTCAAGAAAACGTTTACACAAATTGCTAAAACGGGTTGATTTTTTTGCTTGTTTTAGGGTATAATGAAAAAAATTGAAGAAAAGTGAAGTGATGCACCCGATGAAAAACAGAGTTATATCGTTGATAATTGTAACCGTTTTGCTTATGCTCAGTGTTATGCCGAGCATTTCGGCGGAACAGACGACAATTCCGACTGCGGAAGAAATAATGCAAATGTCCGTGTATGACGGCAGAGAATACGGAATTGTTACTCCCGTTAAGGATCAGGGCACCAGTAATCTCTGCTGGGCTTATTCTTCGATTGCGGCTTCCGAAACAAGTATTTTGCGTCTCGGCATTGACCCCGACGTTGACAAAAGCAGCCTTTCTTTTAACCCGGTTGCGGCGGCTTACAGAATCTACAGAAGAGAATCCGACCCTCTCGGGAACACTAACGGCGATTGGCAGTCCGTTGATTACACCAAGGCAACAGGTAATCCTCTCAAAATCGCTAAGATTTTTTCTCTTTGGTGGGGACCTGTTTCAGGCAGTCAGGCGAATATAAATCCGTTTGAAAACCCTACTTACAGATTTGAAAATGCTTTCTATATTCCGGAGAATAAATCAAATCCCACAGAAGGAATTCTCGCAATTAAAAAGGCGATTGCACAGTACGGTGCGGTCACTTTTCAATATAACAATATGCGTGAATGCGAATACTATAATCCGAAAAACGAGTCGGGTTCATCCAGTTCACCCCACGCTTGCACAATTGTCGGCTGGAACGATAATATTCCTGCCGAAAAATTCATCCCCGGCGGTGCTTCGCAGAACGGAGGATGGCTTGTAAAGAACAGTTACAGTTCCTGTGAATATTTCTGGCTCTCCTATGACAACACCAGCTCGAGCGCATATGCCTTCACCTATGCGCCCAAGGACAAGTATGATTTCAACTATTGCTACGACGGCAACCTTGAAGATTTTTCATTGAGAAAAGACAAGTGCATAGCCAATGTCTATCAAGCCAAAAAAGGCGGAACAAACGGGAAGTCCGAGTTTTTAAAAGCAGTTAATGTTGCTGTTCAGGGAGAGAACATAACCGTTGAAACCGAAATAATCAAGAATTTGGACGCACCGTACAACGGACAGAGTAATGTCCCCGTTTCGGGAGGAGCTTCCGCCGGCAAAACAACGAAATTTTTTGAACACGGCGGATATGTGACAGTTGAGCTCAACGAACCCGTGAAGCTTGAAAACGGCGAATGGTTTTCTGTTATTGTCAAAGTTTCAAACAATAACGGTGACGCAAAAATCGTCACCGGATACCGAGACCGCAAGGACCTTTCTTACGTTCCGAGTGGTGATAACTGGTACACTCTCGGTTATTATGTCGGCAGGATCAAAGCTTACACGGCACTTATCGGTTGTGAAAATCCGAATGACCACATATGGAGTGCTCCGACGGTCACAAAAGAGCCGACTGCAGCCGCAGACGGCGAAAGTATACGCACCTGCACCGTTTGCGGTGAAACGGAGAAAACGGTAATCAAGCGGTTTGCCCACAACTGCTCTGCTGATGATTCGATTATTTACGGGTTAAAGCAAGGCATTACCTCCGACAAATTCCGAGAATACTTTTCAAGCGATTACGCTGAAATATCACTGACCGTGAAGGGTGAATATATCGGCACGGGGACTGTTGTTAAGGTAACATATCCGAACAAAAGCATTAAAGAATATACCGTCGTTATTTTCGGCGACCTTGACGGAGACGGACTGCATGACGGACGAGACGCTGTTTTAGCTCAACTTATCGCATCAGGAATGTTGTCTCCTCAAAGGGCGGTGCTTGCCGCTGCAGACCTAAACCGTGACGGAAAAATTGACAGTCATGATGTCGATAAGCTCGTATCCGCAGGACTGTTTCTGTCGGAGCCGGATCAGATAAAAGCTCCGGTTTTGTAATATTATTTTATATACAACGCTTTTTTGAATATTTTTTCAAGAAACAGGGCAGTGACGAAAATCGCCACTGCCCGTTGTTATTCTTTCATTTACTCTCTGTGCCACTTTACACCTTGTGCGGTATCTTCAAGAACGATGCCCTTTGCTTTAAGCTCATCACGGATACGGTCTGCCTCAGCCCAGTTTCTGTCCTTACGGGCCTGTGTTCTCTGCTCGATAAGAGCTTCAATCTCGTCATCAAGGCTATCCTTTTTACGGTCATAAACAAGACCGAGAACTCCTGCAAGCTCGTCGAATACCTTTATCGCTTCCTCAACGGAGCCTTTGTTTGCGTTTGCGGCAATGACATTTGAGTTTATGTCACGGACAAGCTCAAACAAAGCGGCAATAGCGTCGGCTGTGTTGAGATCGTCGCTCATTGCGTCGATGAACTGCTGACGGCGCTTGTCAAACATTGCGAGAAGCTCATCGCTCACTGCTCCGTCCTCTGCCTTTTCAAGCGCAAAATCAAGACCGTCACGGCAATTATAAAGTCGAACAAGGGAAGCCTTGCACTGTTCGATTATATCGGTGCTGTAATTGATAGGACTTCTGTAATGCGATGAAATCATAAGGAAACGAATCGGCTCGTAACCGTATTTTTCCGCAACGTCTCTTACGGTGAAGAAGTTGCCGAGCGACTTTGACATTTTAACATTATCGACATTGATATAGCCGTTGTGCATCCAGTAGTGAGCAAACGGAACACCGTTGCAGCACTCGCTCTGTGCAATCTCGTTCTCATGGTGAGGGAAAATGAGATCCTGTCCGCCGCAGTGAATATCAATCGTCTTGCCGAGGTAGCGTCTTACCATTGCCGAGCACTCGATATGCCAGCCCGGTCTGCCGTGACCCCACGGTGACTCCCAGTAAGGTTCACCCGGCTTTGCACTCTTCCAAAGAGCAAAGTCCATCGGCTCCCTCTTGACCTCGCCGACCATGATTCTCGCACCTGCTTCAAGATCCTCAAGCGGCTGATGCGAAAGCTTGCCGTACTCCTTGAACTTTGAGGGGCTGAAATATACGTCGCCGTCCACTGCATAGGCATAGCCCTTGTCGATGAGCGTTGAAACAATGTCGATAATCTCGTCGATATTTTCCGTAGCCTTCGGATGAACCGTTGCTTCCCGGACATTCATGCCCTTAACGTCCTTCCAGAATTCCTCGATATATTTCTCGCTGACCTCCTTGTAGGTCAAGCCTTCCTCGTTTGCACGCTTGATAATTTTATCGTCAATATCCGTAAAATTCTGAACAAATCTTACGTCATAGCCGATATATTCAAGGAAGCGGCGAAGAACGTCAAAAACGCAGAGCGGTCTTGCGTTGCCGATATGGATAAAATTGTAAACGGTAGGGCCGCAGGCGTAAATCTTAACCTTGCCCTCCTCAATCGGTTTAAACTCTTCCTTGCTTCTTGTGAGAGTGTTGAAAATCTTCATTTATTTGTCCTCCAATTTCTTTTTAAGCTTTTCAATTTCGCTCTGCAGTCTGCAAAGCTCCTGGGAAACGGGGTCGGGAATGTGAATCTGGTCAAGATCCTGAACCCTTTCGCCGTTCCTGCGAACGACTCTTGCCGGAACGCCGACAGCCGTTGAATTCTTCGGTATTTTATCAAGAACAACCGCACCTGCGGCAATATTTGTATTATCGCCGACAGTCACGGGGCCGAGTATTTTTGCACCTGCGCCAATCAGCACATTGTTGCCGATAGTCGGGTGCCGCTTGCCGATATCCTTACCCGTGCCGCCGAGAGTCACGCCCTGATAAACCGTAACGTCGTCGCCGATTACCGTTGTCTCGCCGATAACCGTGCCCGTACCGTGGTCTATGAAAAATCTTCTGCCGATCTGTGCACCGGGATGTATTTCGATTCCGGTTTTTCGCACACAATGCTGAGAGATCATTCTCGCAATAAAAAACATATTATGATTATAAAACCAGTGTGCTTTCCTGTGACTTCGTATCGCTTTAAATCCGGGATACAGCAGCATGACCTCAATCGCCGAGGTTGCCGCCGGATCACGCTCACGGAAGCACTTTATATCCTCTTTTATTCTTTCAAACAATAAAAAGTCTCCTTTCAAGTAACCGCAAATATGCAAATACCGGCAGATACTCAACAGCTCGGAGCCGAAAATTAAAGCCTCCGCCGCACATAATGCGACAGAGGCGGTTTTTCCGCGGTTCCACTCCGACTTATAACTTTCAGTCCTGTAACGGGGACGTCCGCACAGAGATACTTGCCTATGCTTTCCCTCTGCGTGCTGGCGGGTGCATTTCATCCGAACGTTCACAAGAGGCTTTCACCGTTGCGCCTCACTCTCTGCTGTGTCCGTTTCGGGTTACTTCTCCCGATAAACGCATTTTCTATGTGTCATTATATCACAAAATCATAACAAATCAATATCTTTTTAGAAATTGCCGCCGTTCCAGCCCCACATTTCAACCTCTTCATACTTAATATACACGTTTGAAGCATCAATATCGAGAACATCGCCGAAAATTTCGCATATTTTTGCGGTCAATTTGTTGGACTGCGAATAATCTATCCTGCCGAAAACCTTAACCTCAACATAGGCAATCGGATTGGAATTATTGCCCTGGAAATAGAGGTGACATTTGTCCTCAAAGCTGAGCATAAGCCAGCGCTCACTCTTGCCGGAGAGAATTGAAATTGCCTCGCCGAGCCTTGATTTGAGTGTAAGCTCCTGCTCGGGAGAAATTGTAACATTTGTCTTTGTTGAAATCATTGGCATAATAAATCATCCTTTCATCATTGATTTTATAGTATCTCTTATCAATTTTTCGCCATCATCGGCGTCATTAACGTTAAGAACAGCCTCTTCCATGGGGCACATATCCGTTCCCGAACGGTTGATTATGTGATCCGTCTTTTTCTCATATGTTAATTTTACGCTTTTATTCTCAAGATATGCAACGGCATATTTGCTTGTGACCTGCGCATAAATTTCCGAAACGCCGTATTTTTCGAGTAGCATAGCCGCCTATTACAAACCCTGTCAAAATCACGGGAATGTGCATCGGCAGTTAATCTTTTTGTTGTTGATTTCCGTTTCACAATTATCCTCTTAATAAATAATGTCTGCAAACTGTATTTTACAGCAAAAGCAGTTGTTTTTCAAGTTCCTAATCAATATAAGCAATATTTTTCTTGAAATTCAATTTCACATATGTTATCATAGTTTTATCACAAAGAACTGAGGGATAAATATGGTTGCGGAAAAAGAAAAGAACGAGAAAATTGAAGAAAAACAAAAGCCGGTTAAAAAATCCGAAAAATATATTTGGTTTTTAGCTTCTGTCATTATTGCGGCAGTCGGCAGTATTTGCCACATAAACGGCGTTAAGTTCAATATCTGGGTCAGCGTCGCTTACTCATCATTTCTGCTGTTTACAATTATTATGTCAGCTCAGCGCACCAGCGTTGAACGGTTCGGTTATGCCGATGAAGAATCTCCGACAGCCGACAAAACAAAATATGCCCTGACATCAATTCTCTACTACATATTCATCATAATCGCAGTCGCTTATGCGTTCCTTGCACTTTGGGTGTCCGGAGTATTTTCAATATAAATTTAACCCGCCAAACGGCGGGCTTTATTTTTTAGTATTCTGCGATTGCCCGGAAAAAATATCAATAATATCTCATAACAGCAACCACCTTGCCGAGAATTTCACATTCGTCAACAATAATCGGCTCATAGGTATCGTTTTCCGGCTGCAAACGGTAGTGACCGTTCTCCTTATAGAAAGTCTTACAGGTCGCCTCGTCATCAATAAGTGCAATAACAATCTCTCCGTTGCGTGCAAACGGAGTTTTCTCAACAATTACAAGGTCGCCGTCAAGAATTCCGGCGTTTATCATACTTTCGCCCCTGATGTGCAGTCCGAAAAGCGGCTTATCCCTTGTAACCGTGCCTGTGTATGGGAAATATCCCTCAACCTCTTCAACGGCAAGAATAGGTGCACCTGCCGTTACTGTACCGAGAATGGGAACCTGAGTAACATTCTCTGCCTGACCCATAATTCTGATTGAACGCTTCAAGAGGGGGTCACGCTGAATATATCCTGCCTCCTCGAGAGCATCAAGGTTAGACTGTACGGACGAGGTGGAGCGCAAACCGACCGCTGCGCCGATTTCACGAACTGACGGTGGGATTCCGTCGGCACTGCGCTGAACCAGAAATTCATATATTTTACGCTGAGTTTCGTTAATAGACATAGGCTCAACCTTCTTTCAAACTTAGTGTAACTGTATTATAACACATTTGTTCGGGAAAAGCAAACATTTGTTTGGCAAAAAATATAGAAAATTTTTCTTTATTTTTTCAAAATTTTGTGATATAATTATATAAATGAATAGATTTGAGGTCGAATATGGTTAATTTTAGTAGAAAAACGGCAGTTTTAATGCTTTTACTTATATTTTTTGTTACACTTTTGACATCAACGGTGCTTGCCACGAATGCTTCGGACGTTGCGAGCCGCTTTTCCGACGGTCAAAAAAAGATTATTTGCATAGCTCACAGGGGCGATTGGCATAGTTTTCCGGAGAATTCAGCAGAGGCAGTCAACGCTGCCGCAGAATATGACGCAGTATCCGTAGATGTCCGCCTGACATCGGACGGCAAGCCCATTCTCATGGCTGACGAAACGGTTGACAGAATGCTGGTTGACGGCGAGGGCAAGCCTGTTTCGGGTAATGTTTCATCTTTTACTCTTGCTCAGCTTAAGGCACTTTATCTCAGAAAGGCTAACGGCGGAGCGGACAAGGAAAAAACCGATTGTCGCATTCCCGAGCTGAAAGAAATTTACGAAACAGCTGACGGCAAAACGGCAATTATGCTAAATGTTCAGGTAAACGATTTTAAACCCGTTTATGACTATGTTAAGTCACTCGGCAAACTTGATGAAACGATTTTTCGAATCAATGCTAATGCTAAAAAAATAATCGAGCTGACAAAAGGCCTTGACGATATTAACGTAACCGGCAACTATCAGGGCAACATTATTTTTCTTGCCACGTCTGCGGCAAAAGAATGTTTTGCAAACAAAATTTATACAATAGAAATGGGCAGCACCAACGGCAACGGTGTTCTTTACGGTAATTTTCTTATGAAACGCTTTACGGGCAACAAAAGAGCCATGGTTTCTATGGTAAACGGCAGATGCGGAAAGCGAGCCGACAACGAAACCGGCTGGGACGACCTTATCTCCCGTGGCTACAGCGTTATTGAAACCGATTATCCTGCCGAACTGACAGAATATATAAGGAAAACAGAGTCGACGGCAACAGAGCTTGAAAAGTACATCGATCTTTACGGAAACACAGATCTTTCGCCCTACACAAGCGAAAGCGAAAAAGCTTTTACTACCGCTCTTTCCGATTCTAAAGAGCTTCTAAAAGGCAAGTCGTCTTTTTCCGAGCTTACCGATGCACGTTCGGCATTGCAGACGGCTTACGATTCACTGACAGTCGGCGAAAAGAAAAATGTTTCGCTGAAATTCAAATTTACTCCCGGTAGAATAATCACCGTTGTTCTTTGCGCAGCGGCATTTACGGTCGGAACTCTTTATTTGAGAAGCAAAAGAAAAACGACTGATAATTAAGCGCAAAAGCAGTTTGAAAACCGCTTTGAAAGGCGGTTAAAATAGGAGGGGTCATACATGGAAATCAAAGAAAAAGTCCGTCTTCCTCGTGCGGATTATCCCGAGCAGGTCGGTATTTCGTCCAAGACAATACATGAGCTTATCGAGGATTTCCGTGCACACAACGTTGAGGTTCACAGTATAATGATTTTGAGGGATGGCAAGGTTGCCTATGAAACGTGGGCAGCTCCATACTCAGCCGACTATCCTCACATGATGTACTCGGTCAGCAAAAGCTTCACCTCAACTGCGGTCGGCTTTGCGATTGATGAGGGGCTGATGACGCTTGAAACCAGGCTCATTGACATTTTTCCGGAATACAGACCGAAAGCAAAAGATGAGAATCTGGAAAAGCTGAACGTCCACCATCTTCTCTCCATGCAGTCGGGTAAAAACGTCAGCGTTTTCTCTGACAAAGCAAAAAATCATTGGATCAAAGACTACTTCGATTCTGCATGGAAGTTTTCGCCCGGTGACGGACACTGGCAGTACATAAGCGAAAATCAATATATGCTCTGCGCAATGCTGACGAGAATAACAGGCATGTCGGTCGTTGAATACCTCACACCGAGACTTTTTGAGCCGCTTGGAATTGATGTCCCCTTCTGGGAGCATGATGTTGACGGCATTGAAGCAGGCGGCTGGGGACTTTATCTCAAAACCGAAGACCTCGCAAAATTCATGTATTGCTATCAGCAGCACGGCATGTTTAACGGCAAGCAGGTGATTCCCGAAAAATGGACTTATCTTGCACAAAAGCAGCAAGCAAACAATTCTCCATTTACCAATGTTATTGACAGCCAGTGCGGCTACGGATATTGCTTCTGGCGCTGCGGCGGAATAAACGGATACAGAGCCGACGGAATGTTTTCACAATTCGGAATCATATCGAACGATGATGACATCATTTACGTCATGACGGCAGGAGAAATAAATGAGCAAAAAACAAGAGATTGCATTTGGCGTCACTTTGATAAGCTCATAATCGAAAACGACGGTGAACCGACTCCGGAGGTCAAACCTGAGCTCGGAGCCTTGCCGGACGACCTTGAAGCAAGGGAACACAGCAGCTTTGAAAAACAGCTCAAGGGCAAAACAATCTCCATGCAGATTAATCCCATACTCAACGCTGCAGGCTTTCCGTTCAGCATGCTTCCGATTCCGATAGTTTATATGTCGGGAGACAGAGCCGGCAATGTTGACAATATCGTATTCCGCTTTGACGGCGACACCTGCACAATGACGTGGGACGAGGGCGATGAGCACAACACCATCCTTTGCGGAATGGACGGCAAGGCTCGAACAAGCCCGATAACTCTTGCAGGAATGAATTTCACGGCATTTTCAACGGCGGCATGGATAGATGAAAGCACAATCGAGGTTCACATGCGTCCGGTCGGCGGAATCTGTATGAGAAAAATCAAGCTTAGTTTCAACGGTCACATTGTTACTCTCCGTCCGTCAAGCCAAATGCCGATAAGTGCAATGGCTGAATCTTTGGCACTTGATGTAGATTCGTTTTTCCCGCCGATACTTCACAAATTCGGACTGGTTGCTTTTGACCAGCTTCCGGGAATTATAGACGCACCAATCCTCGGAAGGATTAAATGATATTGAGAAAATAAAGCTTTGAGAGAATAAAACTGAATCATATTTTATTCGAGGTGACAGCACTATGGATGATAGGCTTTATTATGTTATTTTTGTTTTGTTGCTTATAGTAATGGCGATTGTCATTCCGTTTTTTCTTAAGGCGGAGCAGCCTAATCCTTGCAAGAAATCGCTTGTTCTTAAGCAGACCTGTTCAACCATTTTCCTTGCAAATGCACTTATCGCCGGTCTTATCGGAGACTTTACGAGATATGCGGCACTGATGTTTGTCGGCCTTTGCTTCTCGTGGCTCGGTGATTACCTGCTTCATGTCCGCCCCGGTTCAGGATTTTTCGTCGCAGGACTTTCTTCGTTCCTTGTAGGCCATGTTTTTTATACCATCGCCTATTGCAAAGCTTTCAAGGTTCTTTTCCCGTTTGCTTCCCTGATTACTGTTGTCGAAATAATTATATACATAGCTCTCATTGCAGCGGCACTTCTTTCGGCAATATTCATCGTCAAAATTGAGCTTGGCAAGCTGCTCGTTCCCTGTATTATATACACGGCAACGATAGCGGCAATGGTGGTTAAGGCTTTTTCGCTTGCAATAATGATAATGAAAGCCGGAAGCTTGGTTGAAGCTCCGATATTTACAGGCATAATGCTTATGCTCGGTGCATTTCTTTTCATGCTTTCTGACTATACGCTTTCAATTCTCAATTTCAAGAAAGATGTCGAAAAGCATGGAGCACTCAGGCAGGTAAACATCTGGACTTACTTCTATGCTCAGATGTTCCTCGGTGCAACGATATTCTTTATTTCAACATAAAAACAAAAACAGCGGGTCGCTTCTTCTTTTATGAAGTCGCGGCTCGCTTTTATTTTTACAGATTGTTTTTAGCAAAGAGCTTCCTGCTTCGTATCGTTATTCAACAACGACCGAACGGCAGGGTTTCTATGTCTTGTTTTTTTAATTTGACTTTCCCCAAATTCCCCCCACAAGACATATTGCCCTGCCCCGACAGCAAATATTCAGCCGTCAGAGCTTCGGTCGTAACTTAGCTCTGTGCCAAACAAAACTCTGCTGTCGACTTTTCCCCCTTTTTCCGCGGACGCCTCTTTCCCAACCGATGCCCGCAGAAAAAACTTTTCAATTTTGTTTTCCTCTTGATTTTCATTCTTTTCTCTTCCGGATTCTTCTTTCCCTGACGGTTGTATTTTGCACTTTCCCGGATATATCAAAATCGGAACGTAACGCTCCTTTTCATGATACCTTGTTCATAACGGCGCACATACCGATATGTGCATTGTAATTTGCATTCACCATATCTCTCGCCTGTGCCGAGAGAAGAAAATCCGAGGCAGGATATGATGCTTTAAATGTCTTTCCGCAGCATGGGCATCTCTTAATATACTCTGATCTTGCGATAGGCTTATGTGTTCTTTTTACAGCAAACAATTTCATGATTATTCCTCCGATTTAAGCTTATTTTTCTTTCCGTTCGGTTCTCTGTGAACCTAACAGGTGCTATTATATCACGCAAATTTCGCTTGTCCATAGGCTTAATCCAATCTTAATCAGTTCTTAAGCAAATCTTAATTAAATCTTAAGAATTCATCCTTTTCTTAATGTATTTCTCCGTTAACAAAATAAAAACGTGCCGCTTATCTAACGATTGCAACACGTTTTATGAATCATTTGTTTTAATATTATTGCTCCATTTGCTTACCGATAAAGGAGGCCGCCACCTGGGCAAGCTTTGTCTCCGTCGTGGAAATTTTGGAGCCGTCGCTCCAAAGAAAAACCACTGCTCCGAGAATGTCTCCGTTACCGATTATCGGCATCGCAATAGAAGCCCCGTAGTCGATTCCCTCAATCGGAAAAAGCTGCTTATCTCTATCACCCGTGTAGAGCTGTCTTGACTCCATTACACTTTCCAATTCAGCACTGATTCGCTTCTCAAGAAAATCCTTTTTGGAAACACCTGCACAGGAAATCACATGATCTCTGTCGCAAATCAGCACCGGTGTGGTAACACTCCTGTAAAGCACATCGGCGAAGTGCTCTGTTACATCGGAAATTTCATTTATCGGCGAGTATTTTTTAAATATAACGCCGCCCTCCGTGTCGGTGAAAATTTCCAGCGGCGCACCCTCTTTGATATGCATGGTACGGCGAATCTCCTTTGGAATAACCACACGGCCGAGGTCGTCAATTCGCCTTACAATTCCGGTTGCTTTCATATATAAATCTCCTCTTTTATGACCGCCTGTCGGTCGGTTTATCGTTTGCAAAATTAGTGTTTGCCTTATTTTATTTTTTATGCCATTATAATTGCAAAAAATACGATAAAGAGTTATAATATAGAAAATTTTTGGGGAGGTGAGAAAATGAAGCCTTGTTTTTACTCTTTTTGCTACCGTTTACCGGGCGGAAAACGGTTCAATGATTTTATAAAGTGTATTTTGGCTTATTTGAAGCACCCAAGAGCTTTTCCGCCCTCTGCTTTTTACAACTCCCTGCACCACTTTTTTCTTGGCGGCGGTCACGGTATAATTATTCCTCGGGACGGTGTTGAAATTCCCGATAAACTTTATCATGTAACTTCCGAAAAGAATCTCGATAATATCCTCAAAAAAGGAATATCCTCTGCTTGCGGCGTGGTTTTTCTCACAGACAGCTTTCAGGACCTTGAGGACTACCTCGAATGGAAACAGATTCACCGCAAGAATTGGGACAAAATATTTCTGCTGACTATCAACACAAAGCCTTGCCGTGAACAGGGCATCGGCATTTGTAAAATAACCCGTGACAGGGAATTCATTGCTCAAAGCGTCCCTCCCGAGGCGATCGTCGCCTGCGAGAATTTTCAAGAACGGCTTGCTTCAAATCGTCACGGTAATTAAGCAAGGCAAACGCCTGATTTTTTCTGAACTTTAAAGGCAGAGAGCTGTCACAGACATTATTTTCAAGATCCTTGATTCGCTGTTTCAGATATTCTTCTGTCGTCATAAACATCACCGATATTACTTTTTGCATATTAAGCGAGGTTATTAAATGCAAGTACAGGAAGAATTGAAAAAATTTTTATTTGAAAACGGAGTCGCCGACGTTGGCTTTACCTGCGTTTCCGACGGTCCTTTCGGTGAAAGAAGCTATGCTGTGAGCATTGTCGTTAAGCTCTCGGATGCGGTTATTGACGAGATAACCGACGAACCGACTCACTCATATTTTCACCATTACAGAACCGTGAATGCCTTTATCGACCGCACGCTTTTGCAATGCGGATTCATCCTTGAAAAACACGGGTATAAATATATTCCGATAGGTGCCTCGCAAAGCGTGAATAAGGATGGTTGGAACTATTGCGGAAGATATTCCCATAAAAAAATTGCTACGCTTTCCGGCCTTGGAGGAATCGGCAAAAACTGTCTTTTCCTCCACAAAGAATACGGTCCGAGAGTTCGTCTCGGCACCCTTTTTACCGATTGTCCGTTTGAAACGGAATCGCATGAATATTTTTCACCGTGTATTGACTGTGATTTGTGCGAAAAGGCTTGCCCCTCCGGTGCTATTCGTGGTAAAATGTGGACTGTCGGCATGGAGAGGGAAGAATTCTTCGACCCTGAAAAATGCAGCACATATATGAAAAAGAAATTTCAACATATCGGCAGAGGTGCAGTCTGCGGCATTTGCATGAAGGTTTGCCCCGCCGGAAGGAGAACAAACGATGGACGATAAAAGAATTGCAAGAATAAACGAGCTTTCTGCAACAGCAAGAGAGCGTGAACTGACCGAGGAGGAGCATGCCGAGCGAGCACAGCTTAGGGCAGAATATGTTGCGGCATACAAGCAAAGCCTCGTGAACCATCTTAACAATGTTAAAATTGTTGACGAAAAGGGTAACAAAACTCCCCTTCGCAAGAAAACGGAGAAGAAAAATGAAAAACACTAAGCTTTACGCCGTCGGCATGTCCGTTATTGCCCTGTTGGGTATTATTTCAAGACTGCTTGACAAGCAGTTGGCAAAGTTGCTTTTTAAAAGCGGAAATTTTATCGGCGGACTTTGTGAAATTGTCGGCGGTGCAATTCCGTTTGCACTTTGCGCCTTTTGCTTCGCAACGCTGATGTTCTGCCGTCACACAAGAACAACTCGAACAAAAAACAAAATACTCACCGTCGTTTTCGGTGCAGCGACACTGCTTTCGTCTGCGGCAGCGATATATATTCCCCTGCGTGAGGTTTCAAGCAAAAATTATTATGCTATTGCAGGTGCAGCGGCAGTTATGACGGCTTTGTTTATATATCTCGGAGCAACCCTTTTCAAAAACACATATCAAAAAATGCTGATGACGAAGCACGCAAAAATCGGTTTGTTCGCTTCGGCAGTCTCCGTTGTTTTTTTCTATGCGGCATCATTTATTCCCCGCAGAGCTTCATATTCGGCCCTTCAGGTTTCCATGGAAAAATTCGGAAATTATGACTCGCCCGAAGCTTTTGTACCGTTTTTTGCCCTTTCGGGTATCGGTGCGGCATTGGTAATCTGGATGACCTGTTTTACGGAGATTTTTCCGAAGCTTAAATTCAGTAAAAAAATATTCGTTGCTTTCTCCGCCTTTTTTGCCGTTGCAATGCTTTTAGGCTCGGTCTCAAGCGGTAACACCTATGCTTCGGAATTTCTTTACGGACTCGCCGTCGGATACACGTCCCTGTTTTTGATTTCAACTTTTATTGAGAAAAAAGAGCATTTATAATCTTATCCGCTTTAAATCAGCGAACAGATAATTCGAGCAATTTATCGGCATTCGGATGCATTTACCGACACCCATCAAACTCTTAAGAAAATGTTTTTATTGACATTATTGTTCTTCTATGGTAATATGGAGTTGCAGATAGAAATATCTGACACTCAAAAAGGAGGATAATAAAATGGAAGCTATTCTTGCCTTTGTACAGGAGCTCCTTACTCATCTTAAGGAATTTGATGCAGCGGCTATTATTGAAATTATCAAAAACTTCTTTGCAGGTCTTGTATAAGTTAAACCACTTGCCCCGATTTTCGGGGCATTTGTTAACTGTTTCATAATTTTTCTGCTTTATGCATTGTTGAATATATGGTTATTTTACCTATTTTATGCATTGTATAATTGACAATTGATACTTTATATGGTAAAATATACTTGCAGATAGTTATCTGACACTCAAAAAGGAGGACAAGGCCATGGATGCTATTCTCGCTGCAATCCAGAAGCTTCTTGAGGCTCTTAAGGATATTGACTTCTCTCATATCATCGATGTTCTCAAAGAGTTCTTCATTAAGTTTGCTTAATTGAAATTGCAAAATAAATCGGCATCCTGCTTTTGCAGGATGCCGATTTTTCGCATTCTTATTATAAAATACTCTCTGTTGGTTTGATATTCATTATGCTTATGATTTCGGAAACGGTTTTTTCTACGTTATCGGTAACCTCAACCTGTATATCGGCAAGGAATTTATAAATCGGAGTTCTCTCATCATCAAGGCGTTTGAGTGCTTCAAAATTTCTTATCAGCGGAACACCGTCAAATTTCAAGCCGCTCAGCTCACGGGTAAGCCATACAACATAGCCGTTCTGACGGATATAATACTGATTTTCCTTGCTGAGTATCGCTCCGCTTTCGCACGCAATGACCTGACCGCCGTTGCGTGTTATTTTTTTAAGCGTCTCCGTCTCAAGCTCACGGTAGTATCTTTCACCGTATGCCAGGTAAACCGTCGAAAGAGGAACACCCGCTTTCATCGAAATAAGCCTCTCGACATCAATGCAAGGTCTGCCGAGTTTAGCGGCAATAACCTTTGCAATCGTTGTTTTTCCGCAGCCGGGAAGTCCGACAAGAATAATATTCTTTCTGCGGTCGCTCATCGTCTTGTACGTTGTTCTGATAAGCTCGTCATCAGGCTCAATTCTGCCAAACTTGATCTCGGTCTGATACGCCTGAGCAACAAGCATGGAAAGTCCGTCAGAATTGGGAATATCTCTGTCCTCGGCATCGCAAATAAGACGTGTCCTTCTCGGGTTATAGATAAGCTCCATAACGCCGCAAAGCCTCGGAAAGCGGTCAAGCTCAATGAATTTCATTCCGTTATTAGGATACATTCCGTTGGCTGTGGTATTGATTATTATATCAACCTCGTCGTGATTGTAAAAATCCTCCGACTCCTCAATCTCCTGCCTTGAAACGGTGACAATGTTCTTTGCCCCGAGATCCTTTATAACAGCCTGAACCGTCAGAGAATCGCTGCCTGTTCCGAAAACAATCACATTTTTGCCCGAAACGTCAATGCCACACTTGTTTATCATGAAGCAAAAGCCGAAATATTCCGAATTATCGCCTATGAGTTTGCCGTTTTCATCAACAACAATTGTATCGACGCTCCCGATTTTCTTTGCCGACTCAGTTATAACGTCGCAGTATTTCATAACATCTTTCTTATAAGGGAAAGTCACATTGATTCCGGCAAAGTCACGCTTTTCAAAAAAAGCGTCAAGCTCATTGGGTTCAAGCTGGAAAAGATCATACCTGTTATTTCCCAGCTCTCTGTGAATTTCCGGAGAAAGACTGTGGAGAAGCTTTCTTCCTAACAATCCGTATTTTTTCATTATTCATGCCCTCCGTCTTTATCTTTTTTCCTGTTTTTTATTCCTGCCGCACATCCGGCCGCAATGGCAACAATCGCCGCCGCTGCACCCAAAGCCAGCATAAGCTTTTTCCTTCTGTTGTTTATCTCAATATTGTTGTCGATATCCGAATCAATAACGACCTGAGAATCATCTTCGTCGTAACAGTCCTCGTCGTCATCTTCGTCTTTATTGGTCTTAGCCTTCTTGGTTCTCGTCTTTTTTGTCTTTGTCGTTTTACGTTTTGCAGTCTTTCTCTTTTTAGTCTTTTTCTTGGTCGTTTTGATTTTGGTTGTTCTAACCTTTGTTGTCTTTTCTTTGGTAGTTTTTTCGGCCGACGACTTTTTAGTCTCCTCTCCGGGATTATCTTCGAGCTCCTCGATTTCTTCGGTAATATCGACCTCGTATGTATTCGATTTCACGCCGTTAGTGTCAATAACAATGAGATCCATTATTACATTATCCGGAATTCCACTCTTGATTCCGACAGTTGCTTCAAGTAAAACGTTTTTGCTTGAAGCGTCATGAAGCTCATCCTCAAGCTCGGCAAAATAAACACTGTTGTTGTATTCTGCCGTACCGTTGCACATCATTTTTATATTACCCATTCCGTTGAAATTCATGATAACGCCGCAGGAATCTATATCATTAAACTCTTCAAATTCAAACGTGAACAGCAGGTAAATGCGATTGATTTGATAATCGTATCTGACCTTAACCGCCGCAAAATTAAGATCGTTATTTGCCTCTTCGTTTGCATCAAGAATCGGGCATTCCGTGCTATCCCGCCACAATCCGTTACCCGATATGGCACTTGCACCGAATGTTGCCGAGCAAAGAATCGCCAAAGCAATCAGCAAAGCAACGAACCCGGTTAAAAATCTCCTCAACTCTATCCCTCTTTTATAATCCATTTATTTTACCTTGATAGTAATAATCTCAAATGGTTTTGCTTTAAAGCTTACCGAATTATTTTCAACCGTCAGCTTTTCAATATCTCTTTCGAGAAGATCGCAAAGGATTGCTTCCTTAACATCAAATCCGAAATTAAGCGTTACAGAAGTTCCCTTGTTGTAGCTTTCATAGCCACGAACAATAATATCATCGCTGTTTTCTGCTTTTTTAACGGTTTCAACAATGAAATTGTCCTTATCGCAGGAAACGAATGAATACTCCTCGGGAAGTGTTCCGTTCTGTTTATCTATTAATGAAGCCTTGAGCGGATTATTGATTTCATACGCAAGCTGAACCGTACCGGCGTCCCTGTAATTGCCTGCATGAGGGAACAATGAATATGTAAAAACATGCTCACCCTTGTCGGCATCGGGATCGGGATGAGTTGCACACTTGAACAGCGAAAGCTTCATCGTACCGTTATCGACATTGTAGCCATACTTGCAGTCATTGAGAAGACTTACGCCGTAGCCGTAATCCGAAATATCCATATACTTGTGTCCGCAAACCTCAAACCTTGCCGCATCCCAGCTTGTGTTCTTGTGGGTAGGACGTTCAACGGAGCCGAACTGAATTTCATATGTTGCCTTATCTGAATTGACGTCAACATCAAACGCTGCCTTGACCATGATATGTTCTTGATGCCAATCGGCACGGGTATCGAAATCAATTCTTGCACTGTTGTCGTAGAACCAAATCTTCTGGCAGAACTCCGACTTGTAAAATTTTCTTTTTATATTGAAACCAAAACGTGCACCCTCGTCAATAAACTCAACAGAGGAGACATCGCTTATTTCATATTTCTTCTCTGTGTAGTAATTGGAAAGCTCCCATGCATCATAGGAATACGGGAGATCCTCAAACGCTTCAATGTAGTTTGCTCTGCCGCCATCACGGAGAACCTCACGGTCATTAATTTTATCATAAAGTCTCGTGATCACATATTCGTCATTAAATTCAACGATATAGTTTGAGGTTTCAAGCTGTTTTCCGTCAAGCCTGTAAGCCGATTTGTATTCGTCAAGTTTGATCACCTTATAGCCCTTGGCCGGTATTCCGTTCACACGGTAGGTCTTGCCCTCAAAATTAAGGAAACCGTTATCCGTGAACGAATTCGGATTGAACACAACCACTCCGCCGTCGGTTTTAATGTTTGATAATACGGTATTATATGCGTCGCTCTCAACCTTGTTACCGATTTCGGCAATTTTTGCATAATCCTTGTCACACTGCTCATAAACCGAATGGATTGACGAACCGGGGATAATGTCGTGGAACTGGTTAAGGAGTATGCATTCCCATCCCTCATTAAGCTTTTCCTGCGGATATTCCGTATTGAAAAGCTTGTGAGCCATTGATGAAACCGTCTCGGCATTTTGATAGAGAAATTCGCTTTTTCTGTTGTTCTTCTTGTTCTTTGCCTGAGAGGTGTAAGTACCTCTGTGGAACTCAAGGTAAAGCTCACCGACCCATTTCGGCAGTCTCTTGTTACCCTCGGTCTTTTTTCTCAGCCTTTCGAGGAACTCGCCTGCGAACTCCCAGTGCGGCTGAGGGCAATTTGCAACACCGTATTTAAGTCTTTCAATAAGCTCGATATTTTCGGTCTCCGGTCCGCCGCCTCCGTCACCGTGGCCGAACGGCATCATGACCTCATTTGTAAGCTCCTTCGGCTCAAAGCGGTCATATGTGCCCTTGAGATAAGATGCTCTTGTCATCGGTATATATGTTGCAATGCTGCCGTCGAGTTCGCCCTTGTTATTAAGCTCCATTGCGGTCATGAAGTATGAAAAGACCTCAGAGCCGTCAATGCCCTTCCACATAAATGCGTCATAAGGCATTCTGTTTGTCTCATTCCAGCCGATTTTGGATGTAACGAATTTGTCAATGCCGCTCTTTTTCATAATCTGCGGCATGGCTGCACTATAGCCGAAAACATCCGGCAGCCAAATTATTCTGTTATCAACGCCGAACTCGTTTTTGAAGAAACGCTTGCCGAAAATAATCTGTCGAACAAGACTTTCGCCGCTTGTAAGGTTGCAGTCCGCCTCAAGCCACATTGAGCCCTCAAGCTCAATCCTTTTTTCCTTAACAAGCTTTTTGACCTCAGCGTACATCTCCAGGCTTTCCTCTTTGAGGAACTTCAAAAGCTGCGGCTGACTTGACATGAATTTGTAATCGGGATATTTTTTCATCATCTCGATAACACTGCCAAAGGTGCGCTGAACCTTTTCCCTCGTCTGGTCGAGCGTCCAACGCCATGCAACGTCAATATGGGTATGACCGATTACGCTGACTTTAATATCCTTATCACAGCAATATTTTCCGTAAAACTCGGTCATCAGGTATTCATTTGCCGCATTGATCGATCGAAGAAATTCCTCCGACATCGGATCACACCAGTTGATATAATTGATTGCCGTGTTGAGATATTCTCTTACATCGGCATACTCCTTGGCACTTTCGTCTGTATAATAAAGAATCCTGTAAGGTGCTTTGAGATTATAATAAAGCTTCTCCACCTCACGGTTAAACTCACAGAGCTGAGCAAAAAAGTCTGTTCTCTTTCCCGACGGCTGAGAATATGCATAAATATGAACATCGCAGCTATCCTTGTTGCCGTTGAGCTTAACGTATCTGTGCTTTGTGTCCATTCCGCGGACAAACTTTCCGTCAAGATAAATCATGAACTGCGGTTCCCAATCCTCATCATGAACATCGGTTGAGGAAACATAAAACTCCAGATCCTTACCTTTAAGCTCCTGAGGAATCTCAATGTGCTTAAAGAACCATCTGTGCTCCTCTGGCTTCATGCCCCAGCGCTCGGTTTCGCCGAATTCACGCCATTCACCCTCATTTAGAGACGGAACAACATTGCCGCTCTTGTAGCCGCACTCCATTGTCAGCCAGCCGTTTATCGGAATCCTGACAGGCGTAATATATTTTTCAAGCTGATTAATTACTTCTCCGATTCGTTTGTCAAGAAAATTGTTCATTTGCCGCTCCCTAAATTAATTCATAAAGTTTTTTAATTTCATCCGATTTTGAAAAATCGATATTGCTTATATTCTCAGCAATTTTTTTCTGAAGCTCTTTATCGTTCACAAATCGCATCAGACCCTCGGCACAATCTTTGTTATCAAACGGAACGATCACACCGTCAACACCGTCATTTATCTGGCTTTTCGCCGTTGCATAGTTCGTTATTGCGACCGGCTTGCCAAGTATCAGAGCCTCGTTAACCGTAACGGCATTTCCCTCATAGCGTGACGGCTGAATATAAAAATCACATGCCTTAAAATAAGGATACGGGTTCGTTTTTTTTCCGAGCAAAATCACCCTGTCCTGCATGCCAAACTCTGCAATTTTACTTTTGATGAGGTCTTCATCAGCTCCGTAGCCGATTATATACCACTTGACATTTTCAAGCATTGAGCAAATCTCGGGAACATTGTCAAAATTCTTTGCATCGCAAAAACGTCCGACCGAAAGAAACTTTACAAAGCCGTCATTGGGCATTTCGTCCGTCACATTAAATTCATTCGCCTGTGTCTTAACAAAATCGGCAGGATGAATATTTTCGATAACCTCTATTCTGTCCGCAAGGGCCGGAAATTTTTTAAAGAAAGCAGCTGCAACGCTCTCTGAAATTGCAATTATTTTATCATATGCCGACCACATTTTAAGCTCGGATTCAACATCAATTTCAATGAAAGAATAATCGGTATGAATCCATGCGATTTTTTTCTTCGCTTTGGTTTTCTCCGCCGCAAAATAATGGGGCGTTAAAAAACTGATTACCAAATCATATTCCTTTTCGGATATCATCGGCATATGGCGAACCGTGTATTTGTGGCTGTATTCGATAAAGACATATTCGCTGCTTTTAAAGCCCTGTGCAGCCGTGAATTCCGCCGCCCTTTTTTTGCCCTCAAGCCGACCGAACGCAACTCCGAATGCACCCTTTTTTATAACGTCCGCAAGCGGAACGGCAAGCGAAGAATACTTCTTGTTTTCGGGCAAAAGCTTGACCCTCTCGGGAATATACTGCATCAATTCACCCGTATGACGCAGAAGGAAAAGCTCAACATTGTATTCATTATAATCAAATGCACCGAGAAGCCCGAGCAACGCCCTTTCGGCTCCGCCTATCTCCATACAATGGCTGATTATAAGCACGTTTTTCATGCCGCACCTCCGATACTCGAAAAAAGAAACACAATCCGAATATATAAAATTTATTATACTTATTTAATAGCATAAAGTCAATGAATGTTTCGACATATTTTTAATTTTTTTGCACATGCGGCATATTTCGGCTTGCAAGGCTAAAATACTTTGAAAAAAGACTGTATTCCGAAGCTAAATATATTGACTTTTCTAAATGATTTTGATAGTATAAATTGATTTAGATTTTTTAAAGCAAAGGAAGTATCATATGCTTTTGGACAAAACAATTCATATTCCCGATTTGGGAGATATAGGTGCAGACAGCGGCTTTCACGTTTTAAATTCTACGGAGGACGGAAAGTTTTCAGTCGGCAAAAACGGCGTTGTTGATATCGTCTCGACAGGCGACAGCAAGGTTGAGTTTGTTTCTTTCGGCTCGCACACTCTCGCTTGCGTAAAATCGGCAATCGCATACCCTGTTTATTATCCCGTTGCACCCGTTACCCTTGAAAAGCCCGTTAAGGCTGTTCTTATGGATCTCGACGGCACAACGGTTCGCAGTGAAGAATTCTGGATCTGGATAATTCAGATGAGCATTGCAAGTCTCCTCGGCAACCCGAAGTTTGAGCTTGAAGAAGCCGACCTCCCGTTTGTTTCCGGTCACTCGGTTTCCGAGCATCTTCAGTATTGCATTGATAAGTATTGCCCCGGTGCATCGCTCGATAAAGCCCGTGATTTCTACTTTGAGCATACTCACAGAGAGATGGAAGAAATCATGGCCGGCAGAGGCAAGGACGGCGCATTCACTCCGACAGAGGGAGTTAAGGATTTTCTCTATGAGCTTAAGGACATGGGCGTTAAAATCGGACTCGTTACCTCGGGTCTTTACGAAAAAGCTTGGCCGGAAATTCTTTCGGCATTCAAAACCCTCGGCATGGGCGACCCGAAGGACTTTTACGACGCAATTATTTCCGCAGGCTTCCCGCTCAGAAAAGGTTCGGTCGGTACTCTCGGCGAGCTTTCTCCGAAGCCGCACCCGTGGCTCTACTCCGAAACCTCTATCGTAGGTCTCGGCGAGGCTTTTGCAGACCGTAATCATGTTGTAGGCATTGAGGACAGCGGTGCAGGAGTTTGCTCCGTCCGTCTTGCAGGCTACACGACAATCGGTATCGCAGGCGGCAATATCGTTGACAGCGGCACAAAGGCTGTTTGCAATTATTATGAGAACAGCTTTGCCGATATTTTAAAAATTATAAAGGGATGATTTAATTGAAGAAAAGGATCACTTCCGAAAAGCTTGTACACGCAGTAAGCTTTGCTCTCTTTGTTCTCATGCTGACCGAAGCATATCTTGTGCATGAGGATGAAATTAAAGCGAGCGTTGCAAGGCTCAAAACAATCATCGAGAATAAGAACAAAACAAATGAAGCCGAAGCCGGCGAACAACCGGAAGTTTCGGAAAAAGGAGAACAGACAGATGGACAACAAACCGCAGAAAATTAACTGCCATTTCATCTCCAACACCCACTGGGACAGAGAATGGCGTTTTTCGGCAAGAAGAACACAGTACATGCTCGGCTACATGCTCGACATGCTGACGGATATACTTGACAAATATCCCGAATACAGACATTTCCATCTTGACTCTCAGACTATGCCGATTCAGGACTACCTTGAGGCATATCCCGAGAAGAAAGAGCTTATGAAAAAATACATATCCGAGGGTCGAATCGGTGTCGGTCCTTGGTTCTGCCTCCCCGACGAATTCACTGTCGGCGGCGAGTCGCTTATCCGTAACCTCCTGCTCGGTCACAGAATCGGCAAGGAAATGGGCGGCATAAGCAAGACAGGCTATTCACCGTTCGGCTGGGGTCAGATTTCTCAGCTTCCGCAGATCTATGCAGGCTTTGACATTCACTTTGCCTCATTCTATCGCGGAATCAACGAGTATTGTGCTCCGAAATCCGAATTCTACTGGGAAAGTCCGGACGGAACAAGAATTTACGCTTCTCGTCTCGGCAAGCGTCCCCGTTACAACATTTGGTATATTGTTCAGCGTCCTGTTTATTACAATCAGCAGAATGAGAACAACCGTGACATGGTATGGAACGACAACAACGGTATATTCAAGTTCATTGATTCCGAGAATAAGAATCTTGACTATCAGTATGCTCACCCGTTCTATGAGTATCACAAGGAGAACATCAAACCCCGTGCAGAACAGGCAATAAAGGAGCAGGACAACGACTGGACAACGTCTCACCGTTTCTGGTCGCTCGGCCATGACTCATCATGCCCCGATGCCCGTGAGGTTGAGATGATTAAAGACCTTGATGCAGCTCTTCCGAATGCAGTTGTTTATCACAGCTCGCTTAAGGAAATGGAGCAGGGTATTATCGATGAATTTGACCCAAATTCACCGGTTCTCAAGGGTGAAATGCGTGACCCTTACACCAAGGGCAGCGTCAGCAGCATGATGGGCTGGATCATTTCCGCAAGAACCTACGTTAAGCAGGCTAACTTCAAGACGGAAACTCAGCTTCAGAATTATGCCGAGCCGATGGCAGTTTTTGCAGCACTCAGCGGAGCACCGTATCAGAAGAACTTCATCGATCTTTCATATAACTATCTCCTTCAGAACCACGGCCATGACAGCATCGGTGCATGCGGACGTGACGTTGTTTACGAGGATGTTATCTATCGTTACAGACAGTCGAGAGAGCTTTCAAGCTGCGTTTATGAGCGTGCATTTATGGACGTTGCAGGCGATATTAAGCTTGACGGCTTCAGCCGTGACGATGCGGCGATCGTTGTATTTAACCCGGCTCCGTTCAAGAGAAGCGAAGCGGTCAAGATGACGGTCGAGCTTCCGGCAGAATGGAAAGCAGACAGCTTCAAAATTACCGATCCCGACGGAACGGTTCTCACCTATCAGGTAATTACAACCAACAACAACTCCGCTCAGATCATTCAGAATCCGAATGACGTCGCTAACGTTCTTCATACTCAGCAGTACACGATCGAGCTTGACGTCAAGGACGTTCCGGCTATGGGCTATAAGACACTCAAGCTTCAGCCGCTCTATCATGTTCGTGCAACCACGCCTAAAACCATGCTTAAGAGAAATCAGGTCATGGAGAACGAATATCTCAGAGTTTCGTTCAACTCCAACGGTACTTATAATGTTCTTGACAAGGAAAACGGCAAAAGCTACGAGGGTCTCGGCTACTTCAAGGATACCGGCGAGATCGGCAATCCGTGGGAGCACTTCACTCCGGAGAACGACGAAACCTTTACAACTCTTAACGAGAATGCCAAAATCACTCTCCTCCATGAGGGCGAGCTTGCCGTTTCATACAAGGTAGCTATCGACTGGGCACTTCCCGAGGGAAGAAATCCGGACGAGAAAACCCGTTCAAAGCACCTCAACCCCTGCAAGATCGAGAGCATTATCACATTGAAGAAGGGCTCACGTTATCTTGAGGTTGAAACAACAATCGACAATCAGAGCGAGGATCACTACCTCCAGGTAGCATTCCCGACCGATATTAAGTCGGAATTCTCATATGCTCAGGGTCAGTTTGACGTTGTTAAGCGTCCCGTTGCAAAGCTTGACTATTCACTTTATGACGAGATTCCGATGACCGAGCAGCCGATGAACTCCTTCGTTGACGTAACAGACGGCAAGGTCGGTGCAGCTCTCCTTAACACAGGCCTCAAAGCATACGAAGCCTCCGACGATGAGTGCGGCACGGTTTACCTTTCACTTCTTCGTGCTTTCCCGCTTCGTATCTGTGTTACAAGCGATATGCAGGATTACAGCGCAAGCGACAAGGGCTCACAGTGCATCGGCAAGAACACCTACCGTTATGCATTTATGCCGCATAAGGGCGACTGGGAGGACGGCAATGTTTGGGGAGAGAGCGAGAGATTTAATCTTGCTTTCGGCGTAGCACAGCTCGCTCCGACAGACCATGGCAAGAACGGCCTTGTTCACTCTTTCCTTGAGCTCGGAACAGAGAAGCTCAATGTCAGCGGAATTAAGCAAAGCGAGGACGGCACGGGCTATGTTGTTCGTCTCTTTAACCCGTCAGACAAGGCCGTCAAGACAAATATTCGTCTCAACGGCGGCATTGCTCCGATTAAAAAGGCTCAGTCTCCTGTTGAAAGACAGCAAACGGAATTTGAACTTCCGCCGTATTCGGACAAGAAATGGAGCGAGGTTAAGCTCGTAAGCCTTGAGGAAAAGGACATCGCTCCGCTCACGGTTGACGAAAACGGATTTGCAGACTTTGAAATCACAGGCAAAAAGATTCTTACAATTAAATTTGTCGGCTGATAAATTATAACTGAGGGAACGCCATTAGTCCGGCGTTCTCTCGGGCAATTCGATTGCCCGAAATTGAGGATAAATCAAGAATGAAACATCTTCGGAAATTTATGTTTACGGCGGCGGCTTTGTTCGCTGTCCTCAGCGTTATTTTCCTTATCTCACATATTCATCACGATAATCACTATTCTTTCACCTGCTTTATCACTTTTTTGACCTGCTTCTATCATTTTGCATACAGGATTCTTGTTTCTGAAGCTGTGTCCAAAAAGCATGCGAGCTTCAACTACCGAAGCGGCTGGTTTGCTCCGAAAAAATTCGAAGAGTCTGTTTTCAAGGCTCTCAGGGTAAAACGTTGGAAAGAAAAGCTTCCGAACCTCCTGCCTCAGACGTCCTCGACAAAGGATTTTCCGGTAGAAACGCTCATCAACGAGACTTGCTCGGTTGAAGCTGCTCACGAGATCAATATTGTTCTCAGCTTCGTACCGTTTGCCGTTTCGCTGTTCTACAGTGAGCACGAATGGATTTTCCTTGTTTCAGGATTGGTTACGGCTCTGTTTGACCTTTGCTTCGTTATTTTCCACAGGCATTTCAGACCGAGATTGATTAAACTGTTGAATACAAAAGCATAAAAAAGTATCGGGCATTTTTTCTTGTCCGATACTTCTTAATAATCTTATATTGACAAATCAGCTGTTATTGCATAAAATCAGGCTGCAAAGGGCGTCACTGCCGACAAACGGTTACGCCCTCATGAAAGTTATTAATTAAAGATTAACCGTTCTCATCGGCGTGAGGCGGTTATTTTTTTACTGTATATTAATTAACCTGTCGCAAAAAGCAGAATAATAGCCATTGTAACAGGATACTCCATACAATCCCCCCTGTGAGGGCAAAGAGCGTACCCGCCTACCGCAATGGCAGTGCCACAAGAGCATTATATCTGCCATGGTTAGCTTTGCCTACACTTTATAAAAAGATTGATTTACAGGTTTTTCTCAAGGCACACAAGCTGTACGCCGTCAATGCCGTTAAACACACATGGCACGGTTGAAACCTCAATGTATCCAAGCTTTTTATAAAGACTGCGTGCGGCAGCATTTTTCGCATTGGTGTCCATTCTGAGATACGGGCAGCCGTTTTCAAGCGCATATTTTTCATAGAAATCGACAAATGCCGTTCCGTAGCCCTTGCCCTTTATTTTCGGCGAAACGACAAGTGCGTGAAGCACCATAACCTTATCGTCGGGTGCATCGGCAGTCCAGCTTGCCTCGGCATATTCCGGTACCTGCTCCTTATTTATTCTTGCGGCGGCAACAACTGTTCCGTCAATTTCTTCAACAAACATATCACCTGCCGCCACTGCAGCTTCCGCCGTCTTTCTTGTCGGATAAATTTTCCTTATCCATCCGATTGTAACCAGTCCGGCTTCTTCGGCGTCATGAATTTCATCATAAATTTCACTGATACGGTCAATGTCTTTTCTTGTAGCTTTTCTGAACATAAACTTTCATGCCTTTCAAAAAAATCGCCCGTCGAAACGGACGATTTTCTTTATTTATCTTACCAAATCGTCAAGCTTTTCTCTCATTGCCTGCTCGGTATCACGGTAATATTGCGTTTTAGGATTAGGATGCTTATTTTCTGCCCAAAGCTTGTCCGCCTGTTCCTTCCATGCTGCGGCAAATTTATCGCACTTTGCGCAAAGATGCTCAACCCCCTCCTGATTTTCAAGGTCGGTCGATTTTGCGCCTGTCTGCTTGATCAGCTTCCTGAGATATTCGGGATTCTCAAGCATCGGGCACGGACGCAGATGGTTATCATTAAACGGCTGATTGTGATAGTAGCTCATAAACAGCGGATTTCTCAAAGCCTCAAGAATCGTATGCGTTCTGATGTTTGAATCAGAAAAATGAATGAATACGCAAGGCTCAATATCACCGGCGGAATTGATGTGGAAATAGTTTCTGCCGCCCGCGATACATCCTCCGACATATTCGCCGTCATCCTGGAAGTCCATTACAAATAACGGCTTACCGGTTTTGCCGTTTCGCATCTTTTTGAGCCAGAAATACATGTGCGTTCTCTGCTCAGGGGTAGGAATAAGCTCCTCAACAGCTCCCGTGCCGACCGGCATGTAGTTGAAGTAGAGAGCAAATTTTGCACCCTTATCAATCATCAAATCAATAAATTCGTCACTTGTTACCTTATCGACATTCTGCGAGGTGTAGCAAATCGAAAGGCCGTAAATGCACTTATTCTTTTTGAGAAGCTCCATTGCTTTAATGGTTCTCTCGTAAGCTCCCGTGCCACGGCGGAAATCGTTTGATTCCTCAGAACCTTCGATGCTGAGTGCAAGAGTAAGATTACCGACATCCTTCATGTCGTCGCAGAATTTTTGGTCGATCAATGTTGCGTTTGTATAAGCAAGGAACGTACAGTTTTTATGCTCACGGCAAAGACGAAGAATATCGTTCTTTCTGATAAGCGGTTCGCCGCCCGTGAACATATAAAGATGCGTTCCAAGCTCAACGCCCTGATTTATGACATTATTAATTTCATCATATGTGAGATTGAGTTTATGGCCGTATTCCGCTGCCCAGCAGCCTTTGCAATTCATGTTACATGCACTTGTCGGGTCAATGAGCATCAGCCACGGAATGTTGCACTTGTATTTTTCACGATTTGCCCTGACGGCTCTCGTTCCGTGGAGGCCTGCACCGAGAACGAACGACAAAAACATTTTTTTGAGATAATCCCTGTCGATATCCTTAAGCAGATTCATCGCATAGGTGTTCCAAACGTTATTGTCATCGCTTATCGCATCGCGGAAGCCTTTAAATGTCTTTTCGGGAAATGTTTTACCTGCAAACTTTTCGGCAAGACCGATAAGCTTGAGAATATTCTTTTTCGGATCCTTGTCAATGTACTTCAGCATTCTGTCAAGCAAAAAGCCTACGCCTGCTCGCTGAATATTTTCTTTCAGTAACATTTCGCTGTACCTCACTACTAAAATTGATATATATTTTCTCATATTTTCTTTATAAAGTCAACCGAGATTAGCAATAAAGCTAACTTATTCGACACTTTGTCTATAAAATGTCAATCATGTTGCTTTTTACCCGTCATTCATACAATTAACATTCTAATATAAAAAGTATTTTTCCATATTATTTGCAATAAATCCATAAGCCGATAAAATTATACCGCTTTATCCGGTAGGTAAAATGCGACCCTTCCTTTTTGTGTAAATTGTCATATTTTTCCCTGTGTATCTAAACCTTTATGTTGACTTTATATTTTTGTTGGTGTATAATTAACCTACAAAATTATTTTTTCGGAGGTTAAAACAATGAAAAAAGTCATAAGTATTCTTCTCTCGGTTGTTATGATTGTCCTCCTTGCTGTCCCGAGCTTTGCGGCGATCAGCACCGACACGGCATTCAAGTTCAACTCAGACGGAAAATTTAAGATCATGATGATCAACGACACACAGGATGTTATTCTCAAGGACGTTCTCCAGGCAAGCTACCTCAAGAAGATTGCCGAAAAGGAAAAGCCCGACCTCATTGTTATGGCCGGCGACCTTCTCACAGACTTCTTCCCGGGTGCAAACAAGGCTCAGCTCAAGAAGTGCCTTACTCAGGCTCTTGACGGCGTCAACGCTCTCGGAGTACCTTTCGTAGCTACCTTCGGCAACCACGACCATGACTGGGAAGAGATTTTCCCGCTCGAGGAGCAGATGGAGGTTTACAAGTCATATTCCAACTGCGCAATCGTTAATAACGGCTGTGATGTAGGTACATATTATATTCCTGTTAAGTCGTCCGACGGCAAAAAGGTTCCTCTTAACATCTATGTTATGGACTCCAACAACAAGGCTAAGGGCGAAGGCCTCCTTACAGGCTATGAGGGACTCAAGCCGGAGCAGGTTCAGTGGTATAAGGATACCCGTGACGGACTTAAAGCAGCTACAGGCAGCTATGTTCCTTCTCTTGTTTTCCAGCACGTTCCCGTTAAGGAAATCTATCAGTTCGTTGATAAGGTTCCGTTCAATGCAGATCATACAGATTGTATCTTCGGTCTTGACGACGGTCAGTGGTACAAGCTCAACGATAAAGCTACAAGCGGCGTTCTCGGTGAGGTTCCTTGCTCAGAATCCGTTAACGGCAATACAGGCGAATACGAAGCATGGCTCGAGCATAAAGAGATTATCGGTGCTTTCTTCGCACATGACCACGTTAACAACTTCATGGGCGTTACGGACGAGGGCATAACTCTCGGCTACAATGGCGGTTCAGGCTTCAGCACATACGGCAGAGGCGGCGACCGTTCGGCAAGAATTTTTGAGATCGACGAGAACGATGTAAGAAATTACGAAACTCATCTTGTAACATATAATGATGTTGCATCTAAGCCGATAAATTACTACATCATGGATCTCTTCTCACCTGTTATTGCAACATGGATCGGCAGAATTATTGATATCGTTTGCCCGAAGTTCATCAAGGACATCATTGCAAACAAGCAGAAGTAAAAACTGATTCTTCAGCTCCCCGATAACTCGGGGAGCTTTTCATTTCTCTGTTAATTTCAATTTAACTTCTCGGCTTTTTATTGACATCGACTTTTATTATTGATATAATTTTTTTACAAAGTAAAAAGGAGTTTAAATTTATGATAATCAACAGACCTCCCATGGGCTGGAACTCATGGAACACATTTGCCGAGAATATAAACGAAAAAGTTGTTATGGAAACCGCCGATTTTATCGTTGAAAGCGGACTCAAGGACTGCGGTTACGAATACGTTATCATTGATGATTGCTGGAGTTTGAGAGAGCGTAATGAAAAGAACGAGATCGTTCCCGATCCCGAAAAATTTCCCCATGGCATGAAGTATGTTTCTGACTATATTCATTCTAAAGGTCTGAAATTCGGTATGTATTCCTGTGCCGGTACAATGACCTGCGCCGCTTATCCCGGAAGCCTTGACCACGAATTCATTGATGCAAAATGTTTTGCCGAGTGGGGCGTTGACTATCTCAAATATGATTATTGCTACCACCCGTTTACAACCTACGGTCATGTGCTCTACAAGAGAATGGGGCTCGCCCTTGCCAACTGCGGAAGGGACATTCTTTTCGCCGCCTGCTCATGGGGAAGCGAGAACACAAAAACATGGATCAAAGAAACAGGCGCACATACATGGCGCTCAACAGGTGATATCTTTGATACATGGGAGTCTATAAAGGAGCTTGCGCTTTCGCAGTACAAGGTTGCGGAGTATAACGGCTGCGGCTGCTTCAACGATATGGATATGCTCGTTGTCGGCATGAAGGGCAAGGGTCACGTCGGTCTCAAGGGCTGCACGACCGAGGAATACAAAACCCATTTTGCTTTCTGGGCAATGATGGGCTCACCGCTTATTATCGGCTGCGACCTCAGAGAAGCCGATGATGAGGCTATGGCTATTCTAAAAAACAAGGAGCTCATCCGAATCGACCGGGATGCGGCATACAGGCAGCCGTATTTCGTTAACGGAAACAGAAATGTGAATAATGAGAGAAAGGGCGATGAACCGCTTTACAGCTGGTATCCGGACCATATGCCCGTTATTGTCAGACACCTTGAAAACGGTGACATTGCAATCGGATTCTTTAACTTCACAGATGACGAGCATTACGAATGCTTCACCCTTGACGCAGTCGGTCTCGGCTTTTGCACAGGCAAATCGCTTGAGCTCACCGACGTTTGGACCGGCGAAGTTTCAAAGCCCATTAACGATACCGTCGGTGCAAATCTTCCGGCTCACGGCTGCGTTGTTTACCGTGCAAAGGTAGTTGACAGATAATGAGCACCTGCAAAAAATGCGGCAGAGAGCTTAGCGGCAACGATATCGGCCTTACAAAAAAGTTGATTAACCGCGGCTCGACGGAATTTTTATGCATAAACTGCATTGCCGAAAAATTTGACTGCTCCAAGGAATTGCTTGAAGAAAAAATCAAGCAGTTCAAAGCGGCAGGCTGTACCCTTTTTAAATAAGCTTTTTCGGAGGGAAATCTATGAAGAAAACCTTGCAAAGAGGATTTGCAATTTTACTTTCCTGCATCATGATTTTCAGTGCCAACTTTACTTCCGTTTTTGCGGCTCAGAGCATTTGGCAGAGAATCGGTACGGGAGCGCTCGGAACGGTTGTATCCACCGCTCTCGGAGCGATAAACTCAACTCTCCCGGACGGCAAGAATTTTATTGCCGAGGAGGATTACAAGAGCCATGATTTTTATGAGGGAAACAATATATTTCTTTCGGCTCCGACCGAAAAATCCTGCTGGAAACTTGGCTATAAAAGCGTAAGCCTTATTCCCGATGACTGGCAGGAGCATCAATATTATATCGGCGGCTACATAATGGCAGAAAATTGGTTCACCAATAAGGTTGAGGGCATAATCGACGATATGAAAGCCCGTGTTATCGCCATTGACGATTCAAGCGGACGCGGAGTTTCTGTTTTTGCAACGATTGACTGCATCGGCATGACAAACAGCGATATTAAAGAAATACGACGTCGACTTGTTGAAAAATCGGGTGACAAATTCAGCTTTACTACGATAAATGTTGCTTCTACCCATTGCCACAGCGGAATCGACACCGAGGGCATTTGGACAAACCTTTTCGGCAAGCTGATTCCGAACCTTTTCAAACTTAAAACAGGTCTCGGCGAGGTTAAACAGGGTACGGATAAACACTATATGGACTTCCTATTTGATAAGGTTTCCGACGCAATGCTTGATGCGTGCAGCAGCATGACCGAGGGCAAGCTTACAATTTCAAGAAAAGATATCGGCGACGGTTATTTCACAAACAAGAACCGTTCCTCCGCCTCTGCAATGATGACGGACATGACCGTTATGACCTTCACTCCGTTCGATAAGAGTGCAAAACCGACCAAGATCGTCAACATTGCCGCTCATCCCGACGTTGCCGGATTGCCGACAAGCGACGGACAGAGCAGCGGCCGTGAGGTCAGCGGCGACTATGTCTACTACATGGACGAGCTTATTTCAAAGGCAGGCTTCAACTGCATGTTCTTCAACGGAGCGATTGCGGGAATTTATATGGCAAGAGGCTTGACGAACGATTCGCAAGACTTTAACCGACGCTGGGAACAGTCCATGCGCTACGGTCATGAAATCGCTAAAATGGCTCTTTCACTCAACCTGACAGAGGCACAGATAAAGCAAAACAAGCTTCTCTACGACGAGGAAGAGATTAAGCGTGAAACCGAGATTGCCGAAAAAAACGGCGGAGAATACACACTTTGGTGCGATGGCTGGACACCCGTTCAGGACACCGAGGTCAAGCCGTTCTTCAATATCAGAATGAAAGAAGTTCGTGTGCCTGTTACAAACCCCTTTATACTCATGGCAGGCAAGCTGAAAATGGCGAACTACGAGGTCATTAAAACTGCAAACGGCTATGAAATCTCCACCGAGGTCGGTTACATGGAATTCGGCGACTCACTCAAAGCCGTCACCGCTCCGGGTGAAATCTGCCCCGACATTATCTACGGCGGCACGTCGCTGACAGCTGCCGATTCATACTCAGGCAAGGATTATGAATACCCGAAAGCCACGGAGATTTTTGATAACGACGAGCTTATCTGCTTCGGTCTGATGAATGACGCCGTGGGCTACATTGTACCGGATAATGACTATTGCATGGCCCTTGCATTTGACCATTATCATGAGCTTGTTTCGCTCGGAAAACACGTCGCAAGCAGCGTTTCAAAGGCATATACCGAACTGGCAAAATAAAAACAAAAGCCATAAATTACAGAAAAAGCTGTAGTTTATGGCTTTACTTTATTCGTTAAAGATATCATCGTATGTCAGATCAAGCAGTTCGCAAATTTTACGAATATTATTAAAATGCGGCTTGCCTATTCCGTTTTCGTAATGCACAATTTTTATCAAATTGCAGACTTGCACTTACCTGAGTAATATTTACTCTATGCCGCACGATTATTATATCATCGTATATGTGAAAAATTCAGTGCTTTTCCCTAATTTGTGCAAAAACTTCACATTATAATCCGGACAAAAAAACAGACCATGAAAAAACATGGTCTGTTTTACTGTCTTTGTACAGCATATTTGATACAATGTGACCACCTGTCCAAAATGTGACCCTGCACTTGAAAATGTGACCACACATAAATAAAACAATTTTTACGGATTACAAACAGCACAAGGCTCCCAACCTTTTCGTTCAGCTTCAGCCACAGTCATTTTAGCTCCGTTTGCATATCTGCAACCTCCAAGATGATAATGATTACCGGTCCTTGAACCATAAACGATTTTTTGCGAACGAGAAGTTGTAGATTCAGTAGTTTCCTTAGTCGTTTTTTCCGTGGTTTCTTTTGTGGTTTTTTCAGTAGTTTCTTTCATAGTAGTTTCGGTGGTGGTCGTAGTTGTAGTAGCAATCGTTGTCGCAATTGTTTCTGTTGTATTAGCAGTAGTTGTTTCAGTAATTGGTTTATCAGTATTTGCGATTGTTGTTGTTTCAATAAATTCCGTTGTGGTTTGAGGTTCCGGATGTATTTTTTCATTTATTGAACCAACAGTTATAGCAATGACACATACTATAACAAATGCAACGATACCTGACAATAAAAATAGTTTGTTTCTTTTATCGGTTTCAGCTTCTTTTTGCTTTTCTAAATTCTTTATTTCTTTTTCAAGTTTTGAGATTTTAGCTTTAAGCAATTTCTTTTCTGCTTTTATTTCCTCATTAAAATTCGTTTTATTTTTAACATCATACCACTTGAAACTTGTGCTGTCTTTTTCAAATTTGATTTCATCAAGCTGCTTTTTGCAAGTATCTATTTCTTGTTTTTTAGACAGTATTTCGTTTTTTATATTGTCAATGATTTTAAAAGAATCTTTAAAATAATCAATCGGATTTTTCATATTTTTATCTATCCTTTTTTATAAAATTGTAACATAACTATAAAGCCATTATATCATTTCAGAATTATTAATTCAATGTATTTAATAGTTTTTATTGTCACATCAAAATGCAAAAATTAGTTAATTCTGCTCTAAAAGCTAATATAAAAAAGCATCTGCTGAAGAAATAAAAACATCAACAAACGCTGAAAAGCCTTTATTTACAAGGTTTAAGGCAAAAAAATAGGGCACTAAAAATTGTATCATTTTTAGTGCCCTACGGTGGCAGCGGAATAGGGATTCGAACCCCAACAAACAGAGTCAGAGTCTGTCGTGCTACCGTTACACAATTCCGCTAAAGAACGTTTGATATTATACATCAGCGAATGGGTTTTGTCAATATGTTTTGCAGAAAAAATTAAAAAATTCCGAAAAACTAACCCATTGCAACGTCCAATAGCATCATTATGGCAAAGCCGACCGCTGTGCCTGCCGTTCCGACTCGGCTTTTGGCCTCGGGGATCAGCTCGTGCGACACGACATATATCATGGCCCCTGCCGCAAAGGAGAGAACATACGGCAATATCGGCGCAACAAGCCATGTAAGCAACACCGTCAAGACCGAAGCTACAGGCTCAACGGCTCCCGAAATCACGCCGTAAAGAAATGCTCTTTTTTTGCTCATTCCGTCAGTCACCAACGGAGCGGATATAATCGTACCCTCGGGAAAATTCTGCACGGCAATGCCGATTGAAAGAGTCAACGCCTCCGATAGCGGTATAATTCCGCTTATCAAACCTGCAAAAGCCACACCGACAGCCATACCCTCGGGTATATTATGCAAGGTCACGGCAACAAAAAGCATAAAGTTTTCACCGAGCTTCGGCTCCTTATCCGTATTCAAATCAAAATCGGGCACAAGCGTATCCAAAAGCATCATTGCCGCCGTTCCGACAAGAAAGCCCGTAACGGCGGGAATCCATGAGCCTGCCGCTTCGATTGACGGAATCAAAAGCGACCAAACCGACGCCGCCGTCATAACACCCGCCGCAAAGCCGAGCATAGCTCGGTGGAAGCGTGGATTTGTCTTTCCTTTTATAAAAAACACTGCCGCCGCTCCGATTGTTGTCCCGAGAAAAGGCAGTAATATTCCGACGACTGTTTCAGTCAAAAAGTTCATTAAAATCACCGATTTCACAAAATATTCCTACTATCAGAAATATTCGCTCCGTCAAGAAATGTTCGTTATTAATGGTTGTTTTTTTCTCGTCTGTGTATTATAATATTTTCCATGAACGGAGGGATATTGATGAAAGAAAACCGCTTTGACGCTTTCTGCGAAAGAACCGCTTCCAAAAGCAAGGCTTTCTCAGGTAAATTGTATTCCGCTTTTTGCCGTGCAGATAATCAAATTAACGCTAAACAAAAGCTGAACGTTGCGATTATAGCCGTCGTCAGCGTGATTCTTTTTGCCGTCATGCTTTTTCTCAATTATTGTACTCCGTATCTTAACGACGATTATATTTATTTTAATATTTTTTCCGAGAACGGAATCGGAGATTTCATCCTGCTTTCTATTAAAGATCAAAGGGTTGAGAGCATTTCAGATATCGTCGAATCCATGAAGGCACACTACAATGTCATGAACGGACGAATTCTTATCCATGCAGTTGTTCAAGGCGTTCTGATTCTCCCGAAAGGTGTTTTCAACGTTCTCAATTCTGCGGCTTACGTTGCACTGATGCTTCTTATTTACAAGCATTGCAAGGGTACAAGCAAACAGCACAAAGCCGTTCTTTTTGTGCTCATCTGCCTTGCGGCGTGGACGTTTCTTCCTGATTTCGGCAAGACGGCACTTTGGCTCACGGGCAGCATAAATTACCTTTGGAGTTCGGTTTTCAGGCTCGCCGTTCTGCTTCCGTTCAGGCTCTATGCAGACGGTAAAAACGACAAAATTCCATGGTTTAAGACAATAGTAATGACCCTCGCCTGTCTTGCGGCAGGTGCAACAAACGAAAACACAAGTGCAGCATTCATCGGCGTTACCGTGCTTTTCATGATTTATTGCCGAGTTCACAAAAGGAAGCTTCCGATTTGGTCGGTCACAGGTCTCATCGGCGCACTCTGCGGATTCTTCTTCATGGTTTCGGCTCCCGGCAATTCAAGACGTGTCGATATCGGCGACGAGGTCGGTAATTCGATTGCAACAAGACTCGTAAATATCCCTGCGAATATGATTCTATTTCTCTCCGTTTTCGTTGGAGCATTCGTTGTGTGTGCAATTATTCTTTATGTCTACGACCGTGAAAACGGCAACAAAAAGACAGGCATCGCATTTATCGCCTTACTCGGAGCATTCGGTGCGGCTGCGGTCATGGTCGCTTCTCCCCAGTTTCCGACAAGGGCATGGTTCGGCATTTATGTCTATGCCATGACGGCTGTCGGAATCCTCGTCTACCGAATTCTGCTCAGTGAAAATCTCACTCGCAGACTCCTTCTGATTTCGGTCATATTCTGGTCGATATGGAGCATGATGTCGTGCGTTCATACGGCACAGGATATGAAAAAATTTCATGCATTCAATGTCAAGCGTGATGCATATATCGAAGAACAAAAAGCACAGGGCAACTATAACCTTGAGCTTGAAAAATACTACACAACCGATAAGCACGCACCATCAACGGACGGTGCGGACATAACCGAGGACCCGGAGCATTGGCGCAACATTACCTTTGCCATGCATTACGGGCTTAACAGCGTTAAAGAGAAGAAATAACTTGACCCCGGAGGGAGCGGCATATATGAAAATCACAAATATTCTCAACAACGGAAAAATGTCTTTATCTTTTGAGGTTTTTCCGCCCAAAACAGACACAGCTTTTGAAAGTGTTCTGCATGCAACCCATGAGATTGCGAAGCTCAAGCCTTCTTACATGAGCATAACCTACGGTGCAGGCGGCGGAACGAGCAGATATACGCTCGATATTGCCGAGGACATCATGAAGGATTACGGCGTGCCGACACTTGCTCATCTAACCTGCGTTTCCTCATCAAAAGCGACCGTTCACGAGCGAATTGCCGAGATGAACAAGCGTGGGATAAAGAACGTTCTTGCACTTCGTGGTGATATTCCTGCGGAAATGGAGAACGAGGACAGGAGCGGTTGGGATCATCAATTTGCCGTTGACCTTATCCGTGAAATCAAGGAAAGCGGTTTTGATTTCTGCATCGGCGGCGCATGCTACCCCGAGATTCATCCCGAAAGCCCCAATCAGAAAGAGGATATCAAACATCTTAAGGAAAAGATTGAGGCAGGCTGTGAATTCTTGACGACTCAAATGTTTTTTGACAATAATCTTTTATATAATTTTCTTTATAAAATCCGTGAGGCAGGTATCACCGTGCCGATCGTTGCCGGAATTATGCCGATAACCAATGCGAAACAGGTTGACCGTGCAATAAAGCTTTCAGGCTCATTCATGCCGCAAAGATTCAAAAGTCTTGTTGACAAATTCGGCTCCGACCCCCTTGCGATGAAGCAGGCCGGCATCGCCTATGCAACGGATCAGATCATCGATCTTTATGCAAACGGCGTTGAGAATGTTCACGTTTATTCAATGAACAAGCCCGACGTTGCACAGAAAATACAGTCCAATCTTTCCGATATTTTAGGCAAGTGATGTTATGGAAACGGTTTACAGCTTATCATTCCCAGAACCGGATATAAACAAAAGAGAGATTATGCGATATATGTCGTCGCTCGGCGGCGGTGATGAAATTATCGAGCTTATCGACGAATGTCTCGCCGAGGCTCGGGCAACGCTTCAATATAAGGTTTGCTATGCCGTTTTGTCGGCTGAAACTAACGGCGATACAATAGCTCTGCCGTGCGGACAAATCGAAAGCAAAAGCCTTGCAAGAAATCTCAGCGGCTGCGATAAAGCAATAGTCTTTGCCGCGACAATCGGTGTGGGAATCGACCGACTGATTTCAAAATATTCAAGACTTTCGCCGACAAAGGCTCTCTGCTTTCAGGCAATCGGTGCCGAAAGAGTTGAAGCTCTCTGCGATGAATTCTGTGAGAAAATGAAATCGGAATATGAAAAAAACGGAGAAAGACTCAAACCGAGATTCAGTCCCGGCTACGGTGATCTGCCGTTAGCAACCCAAAAAATGATTTTTGCGTTGCTTGACTGTCCCAAGAGAATAGGCGTAACGCTCGGCGACACACTGTTGATGTCACCGTCAAAATCGGTAACAGCATTTGTCGGAATACCAGGATGATAGGGAGTGTTTCAATGAACATTCGTGATTTTATCAAAAATAATATAGTTTACCTCGACGGCGGTATGGGCACGCTCTTGCAAAAAAGCGGATTGCAGCCGGGGGAGCTGCCCGAGCATTGGAACATCTCCCACCCCGAGGTAATCCGAGAAATACACAAAAACTACTACGACAGCGGCAGCAATGTCGTAAACACAAACACCTTTGGTGCAAATACGCTTAAATTCAGCATAGATGAGCTTGATGAAATTATTTGTCATGCCGTTAAAAATGCCGATGAGGCAAGAAAAGCTTCGTCGGGAGAGCAGGAAAAATTTATTGCACTCGATGTAGGCCCGACCGGAAAATTACTTAAACCTCTTGGCGATCTTGACTTTGAGGATGCGGTTAAAATCTTTGCCGAAACGATAAGGCTCGGCGTAAAATACGGAGTCGACCTCATCACTATTGAAACAATGAACGACAGCTATGAGACTAAGGCTGCCGTGCTTGCTGCCAAGGAAAACAGCGACCTTCCGATTATTGTAACAAACGCATACGGTGAAAACGGGCGATTGATGACGGGAGCGAATCCTGCGGTTATGGCGGCAATGCTTGAAGGAATGGGCGTTGACGCAATCGGTGCAAACTGCTCGCTCGGCCCGAAGCAGCTTATGGACGTCATGGACGAGCTTTTGAAATATTGCTCTGTTCCCGTTGCGTTCAAGCCGAATGCCGGCCTGCCGAAAAGCGACGGCAAGGTGACATATTACGACGTTGACGCAGATGAATTTGCACAGGATATTAAGCTTTCCGTTGAAAACGGAGTGAGAATCGTCGGCGGCTGCTGCGGCACAACACCGGAATATATCAAAAAAGTTTGCGAGCTTACACGCGGCATGAAGCCGAAGGAGATTGAAAAAAAGACATACTCCGTCTGCACATCATACAACAAAGCCGTTTCCTTCGGAGAAAAGCCGATTCTGATCGGCGAAAGAATCAACCCCACAGGTAAAAAGCGTTTCAAGCAGGCTCTTCTTGAAAACGACATAGGTTACATTCTTCAGGAGGCGGTAAACCAGCAGGCCAAGGGAGTTCATGTGCTCGACGTTAATGTCGGTCTGCCCGGAATCGACGAGGCACAAATGCTGACAACCTCTGTTTGCGAGCTTCAATGCGTAACCGACCTGCCGTTGCAGATAGACTCATCCGACCCTGTCGCAATGGAAAGCGCACTACGCCGATACAACGGCAAGGCGATGATAAATTCGGTCAACGGCAAAGAGGACAACATGAATGCGATTTTCCCTCTTGTTAAAAAATACGGCGGATTTGTCGTTGCACTCACACTTGATGAAAAAGGAATCCCGTCAACGGTTGAAGGCAGAATGAAAATCGCAAGAAAAATTCTTCTGACTGCCGCCTTATACGGAATCAACAAAAAAGATATTATATTCGACCCATTGGCAATGACCGTCAGTGCAGATAAAATGTCGGCGGTTACAACGCTTGAAACCGTCAAAAAAATTACGGAACAGCTCGGATGCAACACCTCGCTCGGCGTTTCCAATGTCTCGTTCGGCCTGCCGTCAAGAGAGCTTGTCAATGCGGCATTCTTCACCACGGCGATGGAAAACGGCCTTTCCGCCGCAATCATGAACCCGTATTCGGCAAGAATGATGGAGGCCTACTACAGCTTTAACGTTGTTAAAGGTCTCGACGACAACTGCATGGACTTCATCAATTTTGCTTCACAGCAGGAGGTTCAGCCGACAGCTAAGCAAGAAAGCTCGCTCACCCTCAAGGAAGCGATTGAAAAGGGTCTCAAGGAGAAATCAAGCGAGATAACGACGGCTATGCTTGGCGAAAACGCTCCGCTCGATATAGTAAACTCTCATGTTATCCCCGCACTTGACGATGTGGGAAAGCGATTTGAAGAAAAAAAGCTATTTCTCCCCCAGCTTCTGATGAGTGCGGAAGCTGCAAAAGCTTCATTTGAGGTCATCAAGGCAGCCATGGCGGCGGACGGCAACAGTGTCAAAAAAGGAAACATTGTAATTGCAACCGTCCACGGTGATATCCATGATATCGGAAAGAACATTGTAAAGCTTTTGCTTGAAAACTACGGATACAATGTTATCGACCTCGGCAAAAACGTTCCGCCCGAGACTGTTTTAAACGCCGTCATAGAAAATCATGCTCCGCTCGTCGGGTTGAGTGCACTGATGACAACAACAGTTCCTGCGATGGAGGAAACGGTAAAGCTTGTAAAAGAGAAAGCCCCCTGGTGCAAAACCGTTGTAGGCGGTGCTGTGCTCACTCAGGACTATGCCGATAAAATAGGCGCAGACAAATACGCAGCCGACGCAATGGAATCCGTTCGTTATGCCGAAACCGTAATAGGATAAAAACACAAACAAATTGCTCCCCGACTTTTTACGGTCGGGGAGCTTGGTTTTATATTCTGATTTATCAATCGTCCTCAAGAAGCTTTGAGTCTGCGATAACCTTTTCCGCAACGGGAACGGGAGCGTCCTCATAGCGTGTGAACTCAAAGGTGAACGATCCTCTGCCCGCCGTAACGGAGCGGAGAACGGTTGCAAAGTTAGCCATTTCAGCCATCGGAACTTCGGCAACGAGCTCTTGGAGACTGTGATCCTCTTCAGACGGACCCATGCCGAGGACACGGCCGCGACGCTTTGTAACGTCACCCATGATATCGCCGAGATATGCTTCGGGCATAAGAGCCTTAAGCGTTCCTATCGGTTCGAGGATTGCCGGGCTTGCCTGCGGAATACCGGTCTTGAAAGCAAGGGAAGCGGCCGTCTTGAATGCCATTTCAGATGAATCAACCGGATGGTAGGAACCGTCATAAAGTACAGCCTTGAGACCAACCATCGGATAGCCTGCCATAACGCCCTTCTTCATGCACTCACGAAGTCCCTTTTCAACTGCCGGGAAATAGTTCTTCGGAACGGAACCGCCGACAACCTCAGATTCAAATACAAGATCGTCGCCCTCTGTCGGCTCAAAGCGAATCCAAACGTCACCGAACTGGCCGTGACCGCCCGACTGCTTCTTATGACGACCCTGAACCTTAACAGTCTTGCGAATAGCCTCTCTGTAAGCCACACGAGGCGGAGTAAGCTCAACGTCGATACCGAACTTGCTCTTGAGCTTAGAAACGATAATGTCAAGGTGCTGCTCGCCGAGACCGGAGAGAATCTGCTCCTTTGTCTCGTGATTCATCTCAAACTTGATTGTCGGATCCTCTTCGAGAAGTCTGTTTATACCGGAAACGACCTTTTCCTCGTCGCCCTTCTTGCAGGCCTTGACAGCCATTGAAAGACACGGCTTCGGGAAGTTTATTCCGCTAAGTTCTATAACGTTTGATGCCGAGCAAATTGTGTCGCCCGTCTTAACGCAGCTAAGCTTTGTAACAACACCGATATCACCGGCCGGGATGCACTTGCAATCCTCCGACTTGTTGCCTCTGATTGTAATAATCTTACCCATACGCTCCGTTTCGCCTGTGCGTGCGTTATAAACCGGAGTTTCGGGGGTAATCTTACCGCTGTCAACCTTGAAATATGACATCTTGCCTACGAACGGGTCAGCAACAGTCTTGAAGCAAAGTGCTGCAAGAGGACCGTTCTCGTCGCACTCAACATCCTTACCGCCTGCGTAAGAAGCGGCGTCGGGAGCAGAGTATGCCAACTCGTCCATAAGAAGGTCAACGCCATCGGTTGTATAACCGGCACATGCATAAACAGGATAAACCGAGCTGGTATTAACGCCGTCGTTAAGAGCCTTAATAATCTCTTTACGGGTAAATTCTTCACCTGCGAAGAACTTTTCCATAAGCTCATCGCTTGCCGTTGCAACAGCCTCGGTGAGGATATCGAGCATCTCCTGAATCTTCGGGTCATCCGGCATCGGGATTTCAACAGCCTTGCCGTCATGATACTCATAGCCCTTGCGAGCGGCAAGATTAACATAAGCCTTAACCTGACCGTCAACTATGTAAGGAACGATAACAGGACAAACCGCTCCGCCGTGAACCGCCTTGATCTCTTCAAAGGTTTTATAGAAATCGGCATGCTCCTTGTCACAACGAGTAATCGCAAACATCTTGCCACGCTTCTTGGCGGCCTTGAAAGCTTTCTCTGCACCGACGTCATATTTGTGACCTGCACCGAGAACGATAAGTACACACTCGGAAGCGGCAATACCTTCGCACATTTCTCCCTCAAAGTCAAAAAGACCCGGGGTGTCTATTATATTAAGCTTGCAGTCCTTCCACTCGATCGGAGCGACGGCTGCCGAGACTGAAACATTTCTTCTTCTCTCCTCGGGGTCAAAGTCAAGAACGGCTGTTCCGTCATCAACTCTGCCGAGTCTGTCTGTCAGACCTGCGATATAAAGCATTGCCTCAACAAGGGTAGTCTTGCCTCGTCCTGCATGGCCTGCAACAGCAATATTTCTGATATCCTTAGCGTTATAGTATTTCAAAAGAAAACCTCCTTACGTTCTACATTGATTTCAGCGTACCTTAGATGATTTTGAACGCAGAATTGCAACAAATAACAGAGTTCCTATCAATGTATCAACGCTCTAACTATATCACATATTAACATAAATTTCAATAGGTTTTTAAAAAATATGTTTAATATTATTAAAAACAGGGCAAAAAATATGGACGCAAGCATTAAGCCTGCGTCCTAAATTACTCAGATACTTATTTTACTTCCGTTTTGAACTTAGTTTACGGCTTTGAGGGAGCCGCAGCCTTAGGATAAAGGCTGCCGAGATCTTCAAGACCGACCGAAATTCTGAGAATCCTCAATGCGTCCGAAGAATTGACATTATTGTTTGCATCAAGATCGGCAGCTACAAGATTTGCTCCGGCCAATGTCGAAAGGGCAACCGAATGTCTGAGAACACAAAGCGCATCGGCAGAATTGACTGCACCGTCGCCGTTGACATCACCCATCAGAGCAAATGTGTAGGTGTTTGAAACAGATGCACTGTACGATGTCTTGAGTGTTGTTCCGGTTGTGACCTTTTTAATTTCACTGACCACAAGATCCTTGCCGATAATAAAATCGGCCATGATTTTCTCTTGTGTTGCGTCCTGAGCATAAATCTTAATTATTTTTGCTTTCTCGTCAAGAGTACATATTGTTGCCTTATCGCTGAGTTTAAATGTGGTATCCGCCGTAGCAGGAGGATCAACTGTCGGGTCAAGCGTTACAAAATCAATTCCGTTCTTTGCGGCATATGTTTCTGCCGCAGTTGCAGCATAACCCTCGATAATACAATTTTTATTGAGAATAAAACTGCTAACCTCGGTATTATCGTCATTCAAAACGATATCCTCCGAGAAACCGATTGCATGATCGCCAATAGTTGTTACGCTCTTTGGAATTCGGAAGGTGATCTTGCCGTCACCGTTCTCGATATCAAGAAATCCGTTTTCGGCGATCTCCTTTATACCCTCTTTAATAACAACCTTCTCAACTGGATAACCCTCTGCAATGAAGCTCGGTACAGATGTCTCGTCATAATTCATATCAGCCTTACCCTCGCCGCTGATTGTCAGCGTCTTGGAAGCTTTATCGTAATCCCATGTCGATTTTTCGCCGCAGCTGCCGTCATCAACTATTGCAATAAAGGCGAAGCCGTTATTTTTTGCATATGTTTCAGCAGCCGTACCCTTATAGCCGACAATCTTGAAGTCCTTAATTTTAACTATCCTGCCGACCTCGTCAAAATAATAGCCGATAGCCTTTTCGCCGATAAAAGTAACTTTTTCCGAAACAACAAATATGTCGCCAAAATTGCCGAACAGCGAATATGCGCCAATCGCCGTTATTCCGTCATCAATAACAATTTCCTGAATTTCACTGTTGAGATAAACAGGCATATTATAAATTGAATAATCAGCTACCGCACCGCTGCCTGTAAACACAAGCACAGCGTTCTCATCAATTTTCCATGTAATTTTATCACCTGCATTTCCGCTCTTGGCAAGCGGATCACCGAGAGAAGTGAATCCAATCTTATTATCGGCAGCATATTTCTGTGCCGCTGTTCCGTCATAACCCGTAACCTTAAAGTCGCTTATCAGCTTACCCCTTTTACCATATCCGAGAGCCTTAGTTCCTATTGTTTTAACGGAATAAGGAATCCTAACCGTTTTTAAAGATGTGCAAAGCGAAAAAGCTTCGTCCTCAATCGTTTGAATTCCTTCGGGAATGAGCACCTTTTCAAGGCTATTGCAGCCGGAAAAGGTTGCACTTGCTATTTTCTGAATACCCGCCGGGAGTGTGATTTCTTTTAATGCGGAACAACCGTCAAATGCGTTTGCTCCGATTGATTCAACATTCTCTCCAAGCGTTACGACCGCAAGATTTTCACATCCGGTAAATGCCCCGTCACCTATCGTTTTAAGCGTTTTAGGCGCATTAAAAGCTTCAACGGCAGTGTTGTCAAAAGCACTTACACCGATTGTTGTAAGCTTATCGCCGTATGTTACATTCTTGAGCATTTCACAGCAATAGAAAGCTCTGTCACCGATTGTTTCAAGCGATTTCGGAGCGGTAAATGTCTCAAGAGACGTACATGTATTAAATGCACTTATGTCTATCGTTTTTACCGAATCGGGAATTGTAATAGCTTTCAAAGCCGTACATTTATAGAAAGCATTTTTTCCGATTCTTGTTATACCGGTCGGAAGCTCAACTGTCGAAAGTGCCGTACAACCCATAAAAGTTCCGTCGCTTATCTCTGTAACACCGCTTTTAACAGTAACACTTTTAAGAACGAGCGAGTTGGAAAATGCCCCGTTGCCGATTTTTTTAATCGTCTCGGGAATAGTAACAGCAACAAGATCAGAGCTCTTTCTGAGTGCATAATTACCGATACCTGTGATTTCCTTGCCGAACTCAACGGTATTGTAAGCACAGCCGGCCCAGGGAATTGTTGATTTTCCGCTCTCATCCTCGTATGTATCATAGTCCGGGATGTTACCCTTTCCGCTGAAGGTAAGAGTTTTGCTCGTGTAATCAAAACTCCATGTAACCTCCGAGCCTTCGATTTTCTCAACGGCAGAGACCGTGATTGTCATAAATCCGGCACTGCACACCGTCAACATAATACATAACGTCAACACTAAAGATAAAATCTTTTTCATTTCAACTTCTCCTTAATATTTTTTGTAAAAAGCCCGAAGCTGTGGACTTCTATACATTGTAATTATAAATCATTTTCCCTTTTGTGTCAATATACGAAGATATCTCCAAATAATAGAAAAAGCATTGCACAAATCGTTGTTTTGTCCAATGCCTTAAATTCTGAGTTATTCGTGATGTAAATAACCACCCGTAAAAAGGGGGAACGGTCCGACGTGTGCAACATCGAACCGTTCAAGGGAAAGAGAAAATAAAAATGAAAATAGAGATAACTATCTCCATCGATATAGTATTATATCAGTGCTGAAAAAATGTTGTAATTGTGTGAACAAATTGTTAACAATTTCGAGCTTTCGACATTTTTTATTGTTGTTTTTGACTTTACGGCACAATTTTGCTCTTTTTCATGTGTTAACAGAAAAATAACAAGCGTTTTTCAGTTTTATTTTTCTTTATTAATATTAATCTTTTTCAAAAAATTTTTTAGGATTTTTAAATCTTATCCCCTTGTTCGTTGACAATCGCAGTTTGCACTGGTAAAATAGCTGTATAATTGAAAGGAGAGGTTTTATGTTAAAGAAATCAATAAGCATTATTCTTTCGCTGACTCTTATTTTATGCTCGTTGCTTACATTGACTGCTTCGGCAGAAAAAAGCGGCGAAAATTTCGGTTTTGCGGTCGCATCGGATACTCACTATGTCCATCCTGTAAAGCAAGTCGGAACAACTTTGGCTGATGAGGGTTGGGTTACAACCTTTAAATCGGAAAGTGAATCGCTCACCAATCAAAGCGGATACATAATCGACCAATTTCTTAAGGAATGTGCGGAAAATCCGAAATGTCAGTTTGTTCTTGTAACAGGCGACCTTGCAACTCACGGCAGAGACTATGTTTCCGAGCATGAAACTGTTGCCGCAAAATTCAGAAAATTTGAGCAGGAAACCGGCAAACAGGTTTATGTTATTAACGGCAACCATGACAATGCCAAGGATATGCCGGTTGACCACAAAAAGTTCACGGAAATCTATCATGAATTCGGCTATGACGAGGCTCTTTCAACCGATGACGGCACCTGCTCATACAGTGCAAATCTCAATGACGAATACACCCTTGTCGCCCTTGACACCTGTGATGAGAGATATCGGGTTGTTCCGAACAACGATGTAACAAGAATGGATTGGGCAGTAAAACAAATTAAAGCGGCAAAAAAGCAAGGCAAAAAGGTCATTATGATTATGCACCACAATCTCCTTGAGCACAATCCGTTTCAGAAACTCAACGAAAAGAACTATGTTGTCAACACTCCGTATTCGTTTGCCGGACTTCTTGCCGATTTGGGTGTTAAGCTTGTTTTTTCGGGTCATACTCACTGTAACAACGTAAAATCCTACACAAGCTTTCTCGGCAATACAATTTATGATTTCTCGATGTCGAGTCTCGGCAACTTCCCTGCCGAATACAAATACTTTAACGTATCCGACAGCGAGATCAATTACGAAACGAAGAAAATTAACCATATTGATGCCGATAAACTTGCCGAGGTTTGCAAAGGCTACTCAAAAGACGCTCTCGAAATGATGAAGAACAGTCTTCAGGAATACACTTGGAGCATGTCTTATAAGGAGTATTCCGAGAATCTCAGAGAGAACATCTCCCCCGAAACGCTTGGAGTTGAGGAATCGAGTGCGCTTTACGCAAAGCTTAAACCGATTACAGACGTGATAAAAGAAATGTCAGATACTCCGATTTACGGCGAGGGCGGAATCAAAGAGCAAGCCGCAGAGTACGGACTTGAAATTCCCGACAGCGAATACAAAACTCTTAACGACGCCATAACCTTGGCCATGCTCAGATGTAAAATCGGTGACAAAAGATACAATCTCGGCTCAGACGACTTCACCGTACTCATCAGACTGATTGCATTCACTGTTCGCAAATCCATTGCCGAGACGGCAGACGGCGACATACTTGCAGGTGCAAACGAGCTTCTCGGTAAGCTCGGCTACAAGGGCAGTCTTGCAGATAATATGCTTCGTGAATTCAGCGAAAAATACGGCTTTGCCACTCCCGAAGAGAAAGAAGCGCTTGCAATCGCTTACAGCCTTTGGGGCGGATATATCGGAGAGGTAGACGGAGTTGAAAACCGTAACGGCACTATCCCGGGCTATGAAGTAAAGGAAGCTAACACAAATCAGTTCATAATCATCGCAGAAAACCTTGTTAAGCTTGCGAAGAACATAATAAAAAAGCTTATAACCTTTGTTTATCCGATTTTCGGCAAATAATTTGCTCAAAATTAAAAATAAGTATTGACAAAGAGGCAAACGTGTGCTAATATAATTAAGCTGTTCTTTTTCAAAGACAGCAGGTGCAATCAGCGTAATGGTTTTAACAGACCGCCTGCCGAGAATGGGAGCATACGATAACCGATTTTTCGGGTCAATATTTGTATGTCACATCCCTGTTCACGGTAAGTGGACAGGGATTAATTTTCGTTTATAAGCACCTATTTCATTGCATGAGAGGTGAAAAAAATGCCAAGTGCAAGCGTATTGGAACAGAAGAAGCAGATAGTTGCTTCCGTTGCAGACAGAATCAGCAATTCATGCGCAGGTGTAATCGTAGATTACAAGGGAATTTCCGTTGCCGACGATACAGCTCTCCGTAAGGAGCTTCGTGAAGCAGGAGTTGAGTACACAGTTGTTAAGAACACTCTCCTCAAGCTCGCAATCAACGGTACGTCTCTCGAAAGCATGGGCGAGGTTCTCGACGGAACAACAGCTCTCGCAACTTCCAAGGACGACTATGTAGCCGCAGCTCGTATCCTCAACAAGTATGCAGAGGATCACGAAAACTTCAAGCTTAAAGCAGGTTACCTCGACGGTGAGGTAATGTCGATGGATAAGCTCAAGGATCTTGCAAACCTTCCCTCGAGAGAAACATTGCTCTCTATGGTTGCAAATGTATTCAGCGCACCTATCGCAGGCTTTGCTCGTGCTGTTCAGGCTATCGCCGATAAGGCAGAGGCTCCCGCTGAGGCTTAATTGTCAGCGAAACTAAATTTTAAAAATTACTAAAATTATTATGGAGGTAAATTACCATGGCATCAGAGAAGATTAATGCTATCGTTGAAGAGTTGAAGACTCTTTCAGTTCTTGAGCTTTCAGAGCTCGTACACGCAGTAGAGGATGAGTTCGGCGTATCAGCTGCAGCAGCAGTTGTAGCAGGTCCGGCAGCAGCAGGCCCGGCAGTTGAGGAGAAGACAGAGTTTGACGTTATCCTCAAGAGTGCAGGCGCACAGAAGATCAAGGTTGTTAAGGCAGTTAAGGACATCACAGGTCTTGGACTTGCTGAGGCAAAGGCTCTTGTTGACGGCGCACCGAAGGCTGTTAAGGAAGGCGCTTCTAAGGACGAGGCTGAGGACATCAAGGCTAAGCTCGAAGAAGTTGGCGCAGAGATCGAACTCAAGTAAGTTTGTTTCAACAAAAAAATTAAGCTCTCGGATTTTTCCGGGAGCTTTTTTTGACAAAAACTTTGTACAACCCTGTTCTTATTTATAACCTAAAATATCATTTGGCGATAAGTTGTAAAAGTGACAGAGCTTTACCAAATCTTCTATCGACAATTTAGCTCGTCTTTTTTCAATATGATCATATCCCTGTTGTGATTTGTTTATTATTTTCCCCACTTCAGTCTGCGTCAAATCATTATCAATTCTTAAAGAAATCAACTTGTCGATGTAATCCAAAAAATCACCCCGACTTTATTTTATTATACTCTTAATTTGAGTATTGACAAATACTCAAAGATTGAGTAAAATAATGGTTGGAAGGAGTAGATTTTTATGATTAAACAAAAAGTCAGATGCCGTGGCAGTCCCCTAATCATAATTAATTTAAAATTAATTAATTTATGAAAGGAACTGTTTTATGAAAAAAATCACATCAATTATTTTAGCAATTATAATGCTGTTCTCTACCGTTGTTATTGCCAATATGACCGCAACGGCAGCAAACTATACAACCTCATATTGGAACTACACTGAGCCAAGCGGAGCCGACTATGCATACTGGAACGGCAAAAAAATGGTCAAGCACAAAAACACATGGACAACCAATATTAAATGGATGCAGGCTTCATTAAATTACTGCATTTCTGAAAGAAATCTGGATGCATCATACTTAGATGTTGACGGAAATTTCGGCCCGGCTTGTAAAAAGGTCACAATCAAGTTTCAGGAGGCAACCGGACTCAGTGCCGATGGAAGTTTTGGCCCTGCAACAATAAAGAAAATGAAATCGGTTCTTAATAATGACGACTGGATGCTTGGCGATGATAATTATTCTTCAAGCGAAATCACAACATCAGACATTCAAAGAGTTCTCAATAAATATGGCTACAAAACAAACACATATTGGACTTACAAAAACGGCGGAAGCCCAACTTCAAGTTATATGGCCACAAGCAGAAAGGGAAGGAATTATTCGTATAGATATAACGGCGTAGAATGTTATGGCTTTGCAAATTTTGTTATACATGAGGTAACGGGAACAACCGTAAATCCGAACAACGGCAATAAATATGGTTGGAAATACTTAAAAGCAAAGGATGTTACATCTCTCAAAGTCGGAGACATTGTAAGAATCGGCAGCAGCAACAGCAACGGACATACCGGAATTGTTTTGACAATAGGCAAAAACGGAGTATGTACTTTTGCTCAATGTCTTGGCGGTGTAAACAACAAGATAAGTATCGGCACAAAACTTGCAAGCTCAAAATTTGGAAGTCACAACACTCTCAAATCTATGAAAAACTCCGGTGCACTACTTTATGTTTACCGTTATGTTGGCTGATTATATACATAAAAATGACGTGGCAATTTGATTGCCACGTCATAATTTTATTCTTTATCTTTGTTTTTATTTTTCTTGTCCGAGTCGTCATCGTCCTCATCTTTTTCCTCGACGGGGAGGATTTCGACCTTGACCTTTTCAATGCGTCGGTTTTCGACCTCAAGAACGGTAAATCTTATGTTTTCAAACATAACCTCGCTGTGCTCGCCCTGCTTCGGGAGATATCCGAGCTGACTTATAATGTAACCGGCAATCGTATCATAATCGCCCTCCGGCAAATCCTTGCCGATTATCTCGTCAAGCTCATCGATATCCGTTAAGCCGTCAATCGTAAAGGTTGTCTCGTTGATTTTTGAGATTTCCTCTTCTTCATCGTCATATTCATCCTGAATATTTCCGACGATTGCTTCAATGATATCCTCAAGGGTGACAAGTCCTGCCGTTCCGCCGTATTCGTCAACAACAACAGCCATTTGCGTATGCTGACTTGTCATTTCCTTGAAAAGGTCACCGCAGCTCTTGGATTCCGGAACATACATCGGAGTGCGCATAATTTTTCTCATAGCGTGCTTCGGAAGATCCGTTCCTATATATCTGAGTAAGTCCTTAACATAGATGATACCGATTATATTGTCCGGGTCGTCATCGAAAACCGGAATTCTCGAATAGCCCGATTCAATCGCAGTTTTGACAACATCCATTATCGGATCGTTGACGTCAACTGCCGTCATATCGGTTCTGTGGGTCATAATATCGCCTGCATCAAGATCGTCGAATTCGAAAATGTTGTTTATCATTTCCTTTTGAACGTCTTCGATAACACCTTTTTCGCCGCCGACATCAACCATCATTCGAATTTCTTCTTCGGTAAGAGGCTCTTCATCGGCATGAGGATTGTAGCCGAGAAGTCGAACGACCGCATTGGTTGAGACGGACAGCACCTTGACAAACGGAGAAAAGGCCTTGGAGAAGAAAAGCAAAATTCCGACAACCTTGAAAGAAATTTTTTCAGGAGCCTGCATAGCGATCTTCTTCGGTGTAAGTTCGCCGAGAACAAGCGAAAAATACGACATGATGATTGTTATTATAACAATCGAAAGTCCGCTAACTACGCTTGCACCGAGGGCGTTATAAAATGCCGTGCCCTTAAGAGCCTTGACTATCATGTCTGCAAAGGTCTGCGATGCACTCGCCGAAGTAAGGAATCCTGCAAGGGTTACTCCGATTTGTATGGTCGAAAGAAACTTGCTCGAATTTTCGGTCAGTTTAACAACCTGCTTTGCTTTCTTGTGGCCGTCTTCAGCCATTTTTTCTATTTTGTTATCGTTGAGGGATATTACCGCTATTTCACTCATTGCAAAAAACGCATTGACTAAAATAAGTAATAAAAGTAAAATCAGCTTGAGTATAATCCCACCCGGGTCATCCATTGTGGACAAACTCCTTTCATGAAAAAAATTTTAGTTATTATATCACATAATGCATAAATAGTCAATAACTATCATTTTATCCTTGTCAAACCGGTTTTTTTATTATATAATTGTATGCAATCGGGAGGCGATAAAATGTCAATACCTTTAGCTCAACAGCTCAGACCGCAAACCCTTGACGAGGTTGTCGGCCAGCGTCACCTTATCGGGGAAAACAAGCCGCTGAGAAATATAATAGAATCGGGCGAACTGCCCAATATGATTTTCTACGGCCCGTCGGGAGTCGGCAAAACCACTATCGCCTCAATAATTGCAAAGGCAACCGACAGGAAGCTCTGCAAGCTGAACGGAACAACCGCCGGAACAGCAGACATTAAAGCAATCGTCGCCCAGCTTGACACATTTGAAGCCCCGAACGGCATTTTGCTCTATCTCGACGAGATTCAGTATTTCAACAAAAAGCAGCAGCAAACGCTGCTTGAATATATTGAGGTCGGTTCAATAACCCTTATCGCTTCAACAACGGAAAACCCGTATTTCTACGTTTACAATGCTATCCTCAGCCGTTCAACGGTCTTCGAATTCAAGGCAGTTACACCTGCCGAAATCATTCCTGCAGTTGAGCGTGGATTCAAATTTCTTGAAGAAAAAAGAGGAATGAAGTTTGAACTTGACCCGGATGCAATAAAACACATTTCCTCCGCTTGCGGCGGAGATGTGCGAAAGGCGATAAATTCGGTCGAGCTTTGTGCCCTTTCGACCAAGCCGAACGCTGACGGAATAATCCACATCACGGCAGAAACCGCCCGTTCACTGACGCAGCGCAGTGCAATGAAATACGACCGTGACGGCGATGAGCATTACGACATAGTTTCGGCTTACCAGAAATCAATGCGAGGCTCAGATCCCGATGCGGCGTTGCATTACCTCGGAAGATTGCTTGATGCAGGTGATTTGCCCTCGGCTTGCCGCCGGCTAATGGTTTGCGCCTGTGAGGATGTAGGTCTTGCCTATCCGATGATAATTCCGATTGTAAAAGCTGCCGTTGATGCTGCACTCATGGTAGGCTTGCCGGAAGCAAGAATTCCGCTTGCCGATGCGGTAGTGCTTGTCTGCACCTCTCCGAAATCCAATTCGGCATACCTGGGAATTGATGCCGCTCTGAGTGATATTAAAAAGGGTAAAAGCGGTCCCATTCCACGACGGCTTCAAAACAAACACTGTGACGGCGAGGACAACCCGAATAAGGGTCAATTCTATCTCTACCCTCATACCTATGAGAATCATTGGATACCTCAGCAGTACCTGCCCGACGCAATAAAAAATGCCAAGTATTATGAATTCGGCGACAACAAAATGGAGCAGGCGGCAAAGGCTTACTGGGATAAGGTTAAAGGTAAAAAATAATCGCATAAAGAAACACGGACGGATAGACCGCCCGTGTTAATTTTTGTGTTGAAATTATTTGATTCCCGCTGCCTTGCGAATCGGCTTGATGCTGATGAGAACAACAACCATTACAAGAGAAAGAACGGTTTCGGGAATGCTGAACGTTGCGTTGTAAATAACCGAATAAACTGCGCTGAGAACGTTTCCGCTGTAAGACGAAAGAATCTTTGAACCGTAGGACATTCCGCCGCCCTCTGTAAAGAACCATTCAGCCCAGCCGCCAAAGAGAATGTAGCCTGAGAAGAAGTGTGAAATATACTTAAGTACGCAGGCGAAAAGTGCGCCGAGTGCAAACGATGCCTGCGGATTCTTGATTGACTTCTTGAATACGCCGCTGAGACCGAGTACACCGAATGCTACAAGATAGTCAAGAAGTGCGCAGAGAACTACCTGATACCATTTGAAGCCTGCACCTGCAGTTGCACCGGAGATTCCGAAGATCATCTGAAGAATTCCGTGAACAAGACCTGCACTGAGACCCCATTTTGCACCGTAGGCATAGCCTACGAAAAGAATCGGCACAAAGCTGAAGAGTGTTACCGATCCGCCATACGGAAGCTCGGAAAACTTGATGAACGAAAGCACTGTTGAAAGTGCAACCATGATTGCGCTGACCGTCAATTTTAAGGTCATTTCGTTTGATTTGTCCGTTGTTTTGCTTTTCATAATAAAACTCCTTTCACAGCATTACCTGATCAAAGAAAATCGCCCGGCGGATAACCTGCCGGGCGTAGATTTTACTTCGATAGCTTCCTACGTCGGTATTATCCGAATCAGGTTAAGGGTATGATCTCAGCCGATTTCTCAGCACCCCTGCTGTTGTGAATATATTACATCAATTATATTGGTTTGTCAAGGCTTGCAAGCAAGAAAATCAATCCATTTTCGGCAGACCTGCAAAGCCCTTTTCAAGTTCGGCATCGGTCGGGATGTAATCGGACATTGTGCCGTTGTTGAATGCTTCGTATGCGTACATATCGAAATAGCCTGTTCCTGTCAAGCCGAAGAGAATCGTCTTTTCCTCTCCGGTTTCCTTGCACTTGAGAGCCTCATCAATAGCAACTCTGATTGCGTGGCTGCTTTCGGGAGCCGGAAGAATACCCTCAACTCTTGCAAACTGCTCCGCCGCTTCAAAAACCTTGGTTTGTTCGACGCTTGTCGCTTCCATAAGACCGTCATGGTAAAGCTGGCTGAGAATCGAGCTCATGCCGTGGTAACGCAGACCGCCTGCGTGGTTTGCCGACGGAATAAAGCCGCTGCCGAGTGTGTACATCTTTGCGAGAGGGCAAACCATGCCGGTGTCGCAGAAATCGTAAGCAAATTTACCTCTTGTGAGGCTCGGACAGCTTGCCGGCTCAACTGCGATGAACCGATAATCGGCCTCCCCTCTGAGCTTTTCGCCCATGAACGGAGAAATAAGTCCGCCGAGATTTGAACCGCCGCCTGCACAGCCGATTATGATATCCGGCTTGATGCCGTATTTGTCCATTGCAATCTTGGACTCAAGACCGATGACAGACTGATGAAGAAGAACCTGATTGAGAACGCTGCCGAGAACATAGCGATAACCCTCATGAGTTGTTGCAACCTCAACAGCCTCACTGATAGCGCAGCCGAGACTTCCCGTTGTGCCGGGATGCTCTGCAAGAATCTTCTTGCCGACTTCCGTTTCCGGGCTCGGGCTGGGAGTAACAGATGCTCCGTAGGTTCTCATGACCTCGCGGCGGAACGGCTTCTGCTCATAGGAGCATTTTACCATGTATACCTTACAGTCAAGTCCGAGATATGCACAAGCCATGCTGAGAGCCGTGCCCCACTGACCTGCACCTGTCTCTGTCGTGACACCTTTAAGTCCCTGCTTCTTTGCGTAATATGCCTGGGCAATCGCACTGTTGAGCTTATGGCTTCCGCTGGTGTTGTTGCCCTCGAATTTGTAGTAAATCTTTGCCGGAGTGCCAAGCTTTTTCTCAAGGCAATAGGCTCTTACCAGAGGAGACGGACGGTACATCTTGTAGAAATCGAGAATCTCGTCGGGAATGTCAAAATAAGCCGTGTCATTGTCAAGCTCCTGCTTAATAAGCTCGTCGCAAAAAACCGGACGAAGATCGTCAAAGCCCATAGGCTCGTGCGTGCCGGGATTGAGAAGCGGTGCCGGCTTGTTCTTCATATCTGCACGAACGTTATACCACTGCTTCGGCATTTCCTTTTCATCGAGGTAAATTTTGTACGGAATTTTTTCTGTGTTGCTCATAACTGTCTCTCCTTTTCAAAAATATTTTGTCTGAGCCGTGCCGGGGCATAAAAACAAAAAACTCCTGTCCCGACAACATTGCCGGGACAAGAGATATACTCCTGCGGTGCCACCCTGCTTGACACATTTTCGTGTCCACTTAGCTCGTACCCCATTATACGACGGTTATTGTTAACGAAGTACCCTCTCCGGCTTGCATACTTTTAATTCTGCTCGCCCTCGGAAGTCCATTCAACTCTGCTTTCCACACTGTATCGCACCAAACTACAGCTCTCTGAAGTGTCCGTCGGAGTTTACTTACTCTTCCTCATCGGTTTACTGCATTGTAGTACAAAAAAATATATTTGTCAATGGTTTTTCTGAAAAAACCGCAAAATCCCGACATTATTGCAATGTCGGGATCGTGTTACGCAAAAATTTTATGCCGCTCTCGCATCGCCGAAGCCTCTCGGTCCAAAGAGATAATAGAGCAACTCGCTTGCTGTTTTGCACACAAAAAGAAGAGCATCATCCTTTGTCGTGTCTTTCTTTTCGTAAACGCCGATTTCGGCAAGAGCATTGTAAAGCTCCTCCTCTGCGGCCTCCTCCTCGCCCTCGACAACTATCGTTGTATCAAGGATTGCCTTTGCATTTGCAAGTGCAGTTGAAAGTCTTTCCGCCTCCTCGGGGGTAAGCGTTGAAAAATCAACCTTTTCCGCCTCGGCGATATATTTCTTGAGGTCTCTTGTATTTCTGTGTCCGTTAAACTGCGGATATTCAACCGTTGTGAAAACGTCCATATCCTTAACAATAAGCAAATCCATTGCAAGTGAGATTACAACGTCATTCCTTGCAAGCTTTTCGTGATCCTGATTGCCAAAGAACCATGTTGTATACGGGAATGCGCAGGTAGATGCATCCACCTGACCGTCGGGAGACATAAAGTTCGTGCCCTGATATTCCTTCTGCGTGTAACCGCTTGGGAACTTTTCGTTAACCTTGCTGAAGGTTGCACCGAGCGAAGTTGACGCAGAATGAATTATTTTGTCGGAATTCGAATCTGAATCAATAAGACTGTAAAGCTCAAGGCCGTAGCCGCTGATGTCATAAATCTTAACTCCGTTCGCAGCGTAATTTTTTAGATTCCTAATATAATTAACCTGTGAATTATGGAACTTTTCAACATCGTCGGCGAATTTTGTACCCTTGACAAGATACTTTGCGGCAAGCTCGTCATACATTGATGACGGAACAAGGCCCCACATTGTTGTTACTCTTGCAAGTGCCGAATCGGCAAGACCCGACGCAACGCCGTCAAGAAGTCCGATAACAACATTCTTCGGTAAAACTCTGATGGCAATATTTATAAGCCAACCGGTGTAGTTATCCTCTCCGCAGAGCTTTGTAAACATATTTCTGTAAAGACCTGCGTCACTGTAATCAAGTTGACCGAGCATAACCTTTCCGACAATTTCCGAACCGTCGGCAGCAGGAACAACGAGAACAATTTTGTTTATATCCTCTCCCTGCGGATGCTCACCGACATATGCAACGGAAACCGCACCGCCGAGACTGATCGGGAGAAGATTTACCTTATCCTTACCCGTATCTTTCTTTGCTTTTTCAATGAGCTTTTCAAGATTTTCGACAATCTCATACATATCGCCGAATGAATTATATGCGAAATAGTAAAGATTTTCTTCACCGACTACATCGGTATAACCCTTAATCGGAACATGGTCATAAATTGTTTCCTTTTCTTCCTCTGTGCATTCGGCAACAGAGCGGTTACCGTAATTTTCAACACGGAAATTATTCTTCGGCGTGCCGTCTTCATTGTATGCAATATACTCCAGTGCATCATATACCGCATTATATGCTGTCTTTGAAAGACCGCAGTCTTTCTGAGTTATAAGTGAAAGAACAAGCGGAACAATGAGCTTTACAACAAGCTCGGGAACATAGAAATAAAGCGGCCAGCCTGTAATCTTTTGACCATCGGGATCAACGGCATCATTACCGTCCTCATCCAGCATAAATGTTTTTGCCTGACCGATTCCGTGAATAAGAATTGTCGGATAAACCTCATCCTTTTCAAGGTCATCAACATGTTTGTTGTTAAGTAACACGTCCGTTGCGGCTTCAACGCTGTTAACTTTCGTAACTGCATCCTTATTTATTGCAAATCCGGCGGTTGCGAAAGATGATGCGGTTATGATAACGGTAAGAATGACTGCGATAATCTTTTTTTCAAAGCTGTGCATAATTTTACCTCACTGTTAAATTAGTTAATGCCATGTCTTCTTCGGCTGTTATGATAAATCCGCACTCGGCAGACTCACCTGCGGCAATTTCTTCACCGCCAAGCGTAACGCTTTTGCCCTCGACGAAAGAATTGCAATCCCAGCTCTTTGTCAGCGAAACTACTTCCTTGTCAAAAACAATGGCAGCTTTCCATGAATCGGAATCCGAATCGGAATCGTTGCGAATCGTCAGATTCACCTGATAAGAATGTGTACCGTCGTTATTGTCCCACTCGTTAACAATCTGTGCTGTCGAAGTGAAGCTTCCGCCGGTAACGGTTTGCTTTCTTTTATATGAGCTGTTAAGAAGTCTTTCCTTTTGCTCGTCATACGGAATTGAGGCGATATCTCCGATTGAATACCTGAGTATAAGCAGCGCATCCTGGGAATTAACCTCTTCGTCAAGATTTGTATCGGCATTTTTAATCTGATTCTCAAAAAGCTTGTCCTCTTGACCGACCATATACTTGAGAATAAGAATTGCGTCGCCCGAATTGATCTTACCGTCTCCGTTAACGTCGCCCACGGCACAATTCGCATAAGAATCGTTTGTAACTCTTGTTGTGAAATGAATTATAACCGCAAGGGCTGCAAACAAAACAGCAAGCGAGAGAAGAATTATGCATGTTTTTTTTGCGTTATATTTTTTCTTTTTTCGTTTTTTTATAACAGTTGCGTTTGTATTATCCATAAACATCCTCTTTATTCATTTTTATACATTATATCAAACAAAAAAAGTTTTTTCAATCAAATATGAAAAATATAATATTATTTTACAAATAAAAGCGGATAACTGTACAAATAACCGTTTATGCCGTATATCCGAACCGGCCCCGTGCGTGCCGGAACCGAATTGAACCTGCCATAATTGTCGAATAAATACCGATTTGCATAACACTTGTTCGGCAAATGAAGCGAATTATTTTACGCTTTACCTTTGTTCTGCCGAATCTTAATTAAAAAATGAGTCAAAATGTAAGTGATAAAACTTGACTACCGACCGATAATATATTAGAATATAATAATCAAAATGTAAAAGTGGCTCGAATTTTTGCAAAATCGGCACATCCTATGCGGGATTTTGCAAGAACTCGAACCACCGGATAATGAAAGGTGATACTATGTCAAAAAGGGAAAATCTCAGAAACGTTGCCATCATTGCTCACGTTGACCACGGCAAAACGACCTTGGTTGACGAGCTTTTGAAGCAGAGCGGAACGTTCCGTGAAAACGAGCAGGTTCAGGAAAGAGTCATGGACTCCAACGACCTTGAAAGAGAGCGTGGAATTACAATTCTTTCAAAGAATACGGCAGTTCATTACAAGAACACTAAAATAAATATTGTCGACACCCCGGGTCATGCCGATTTCGGCGGCGAGGTTGAGCGAATCCTCACCATGGTTGACGGCGTTTTGCTTCTTGTTGACGCCTTCGAGGGCTGCATGCCTCAGACAAGATTTGTTCTTAAAAAAGCTCTTAATCTCAAGAAAAAGGTTCTTGTTGTTGTCAATAAAATCGACCGCCCCGGTGCAAGACCGTCCGAGGTTATCGACGAGGTGCTCGACCTCTTTATCGAGCTTGGCGCAGACGAGGATCAAATTGAGTTCCCTGTTGTTTACGCTTCGGCCAAGGACGGCTATTCGTCGCTCGACCCCGACGTTCGTGAGGGTGATATGAGACCGCTCCTTGATGCAATTCTCGAGCATATCAGTGCTCCCGAAGGTGACATTGACGGGCCGCTTCAGATTCTTTTCTCCAGCCTTGATTATGATGATTATATCGGCAGAATCGGTGTAGGCCGAGTTGAAAGAGGTAAGATTCTCCGTGGAGAAAACGTTGTTCTCTGCAAGCAGGACGGCGAACAGGAAAACGTTAAAATTTCTCGTCTTTACCAGTTTGAGGGTCTTAAAAGAGTTGAGGTTGACAGTGCAATGATGGGGGATATCGTTTGCGTTTCCGGCATTGCAGACCTCAATATCGGTGAAACGGCCTGTGACCCGGAATGCATCGAGCCGCTCCCGTTTGTTAAAATTGACGAGCCGACTATTTCAATGAACTTTATCGTTAACGACAGCCCCTTTGCAGGACGTGAGGGTAAGTTTGTCACATCGAGAAATCTCCGTGACCGACTTTTCAAAGAGGTTGAAACAAACGTAAGCATGAGGGTTGAGGAAACAGACTCAACCGACACCTTCAAGGTTTCCGGCAGAGGCGAGCTTCACCTTTCCATTCTTATTGAAACAATGCGTCGCCAGGGCTATGAATTCCAGGTTTCCCGCCCTGAGGTTATCTATAAAACAATTAACGGTCAGCTTTGCGAACCGATGGAGCTTCTCATCATTGAGGTTCCGGAGCAATACGTCGGTTCGGTTATTGAAAAGCTCGGCTCACGCAAGGGCGAACTTGAAAACATGGGTTCGAGGAACGGCGGAGCAACTCACCTTGAATTCAAAATTCCGGCAAGAGGCCTTATCGGCTACCGTTCGGAGTTTATGACCGACACCAACGGCAACGGCATCATGAATCAGCTCTTTGCGGGCTACGAGCCGTACAAGGGCGATATTCAAACCAGAGAGCGTGGCTCGATCGTTGTTCACGAAACAGGCACAAGCACAGGCTATGGCCTTTTCAACACTCAGGACAGAGGACGTCTGTTCATCGGACCGGGCGTAGAGGTTTATGAGGGCATGATCGTCGGTGAATGCTCAAGAAATGAGGATATCGTTTGCAACGTTTGCAAGAAAAAGCAGATGACAAACACCCGTGCCGCCGGCAGTGATGATGCACTTCGCCTTGTCCCCCATTCGACGCTCAGCCTTGAGCAGTCAATGGAATTCATCAAGGACGACGAGCTTCTTGAGGTTACTCCCGAATCGCTCAGACTTCGCAAGCGTGTTCTTTCGAAGGAACAGCGCATGAAGCAGATGTTCAGGAAGAAATAATTATTTTTATGCCCCATATTTCGGCAGCATCCATTAAATCAGACTATTAACATTCCCGGTGATACTATGACAGACGAAAAAATTGCAAACAGAACAGCGGTTGCTCTTGGCAACTTTGACGGCATGCACGTCGGTCATATGGCGGTGCTTGAAGCTGCAAAAGGCTTCCGAAAGGAGGGTCTTGTACCCGTTGCCGTGCTTTTTGACGAGCACAGTATGAAAGCAATCACCGGCACCGCTCCGCCGATGTTGATGACCGTCGGCGAGCGAAACGAATTTATAATAAAAAACGGACTGAAAATCGAAACAATCATTTTTAACGAGATAAAAAATCTTTCTCCCGAAGATTTTGTTGAAAAGATTCTAATCAAAAAACTCAGAGCGGCGGCAGTTTGCTGCGGCTACAATTATCGCTTCGGCAAGAATGCTGCGGGTACAGCACAAACAATGCAGGAAATCTGCAACAAACTCGGTATCAAATGCAAAATTGCCGGTGAGGTTGACGTTGCCGGCTGTGCAGTAAGCTCAACACAAATCAGGGATTTAATTGAAAACGGCGAAATGAAAAAAGCTAATGAAATGCTCGGCCATAAATTCGGCTTTTCTGCACCCGTTATTGACGGAGAAAAGCGAGGCAGAAAGCTCGGTTTCCCAACCGTTAATCAGGAGCTGCCAAAAGAGCTTGTGCTGCCAAAGTTCGGAGTTTATCAGACGGACGTTACCGTTGAAGGCAAGCACTACAAAGGCGTAACCAATATCGGCAGACGTCCGACTGTCGGAACCGAAAAGATTCTCAGCGAAACATATATAATTGATTTTCACAGAAATATCTACGGTGAAAGCGTCGATATACGGCCGATAAGATTTATTCGTCCGGAAAGAAAATTTTCTTCTTTCGATGAGCTTGCCTGTCAAATAAAAAACGACGCAAAGGAGTGCGCTGATGTATACTAATTGGAACGAGCTGAAAAACGACTGCTACGGTTGTAATAAATGCGAACTCGGTGCAACGAGAACCAATCTCGTTTTCGGCGTTGGAAATGAAAATGCGGAAGTTCTTTTCATTGGCGAAGGTCCGGGCGAACAGGAGGATCTCAAGGGTGAACCCTTTGTCGGCAGGAGCGGCCAGCTTTTGGATAAATACCTTGACGCAATAGGCCTGGATAGGAAAAAGAATATTTACATAGCTAACATGGTTAAGTGCAGACCTCCGCACAATCGCGACCCAAAGCCCGAGGAGCAAAACGCCTGCATCACATGGCTTAGGGAGCAGGTCAGACTTATGCGACCGAAAATCATTGTTTGCGTCGGAAGGATTTCCGCACAGCGGCTCATCGGTCCCGATTTCAAGGTTACGAAGCAGCACGGCGAATTTATTGAAAAAAACGGCGTGCTTATGATGGGAACTTTCCACCCTGCGGCCCTGCTTCGCAACCCCAACAACAAGCCTCAGGCGCTTGAGGATTTCCTTGGGCTGAGAGATAAAATCAATGAAGTATGTGAGCATACATACTGAGTTTTTGAGAGGAGAAATCACATGAAAAAAGCACTTTCAATCCTTGTGGCGGCCGTAATGCTTTTCGCAACCTTTGCAGTCGGTATTTCGGCAGAAAAATCTTCCCCGGCACTTCGTTTCAATGAGGACGGAAAATTCAGAATCATGCAGGTTGCAGACCTTCAGGACAACGCAGTTCTCAATCCCGTTGCCAAAGATTTTCTCAAAGCGGCAATCGAAAACGAGAAGCCTGATCTTATCGTTCTTACAGGCGACAACTTCGCAGGCTATTCAACAGGCACAAATATTTGTCACACCATTGACAAATCTCTTGCAAAAAAAGCAATCAACGAGTATATGTCTATCTTTGAGAAGTATGGCATACCCGTGACAATGGTTCCCGGCAACCATGATGATGACGATATCAAGCTCACAAAGGAAGAGGAGCTTGCAATGTACGAAAAGTACGATTGCTTTATCGGCTATGATGCAGACCCCGAGATGTACGGCTGCGGCACGCATAATATCCCGATATATTCTTCAAAGAACGCTTACAAGCTTGCATATAATCTCTGGATGTTTGATTCAAACACATATGACGAGGAGCTTGGCGGCTATGACTATGTTCATGACGATCAGGTTGAATGGTATGTGAACAAGTCAAATGAGCTCAAAGCCGCGAACGACGGCAAGACTGTTCCGTCAATGGTATTCCAGCACATCATCGTTAAAGAAATTTACGATATCCTTGAGGAATGTCCGGCAGGTACTCCGAACTCAATGGAGAAAGACGGCAAGACCTACAAGTTCAAGGACGAGAACTATAAGACAGGCAGCTTCAAAGAGTGGCCCTGCCCGGGAACAAGACCGAGCAAGCAGTTCGGCACAATGGTTGCCCAGGGCGATGTTGTTGCAATGTTCTTCGGCCATGACCACAACAATTCCTTTGAAGTAAACTACAAAGGAATTGACCTTGTTGCAACTCCGGGCTTTACCTTTTCAAGCTACGGCAACGAGGAAAAGGGATTCAGAGTTATTGACCTTGACGAAAACGATACCTCCACATATGAAACTCATATTGTTCAGTGGCAGGACTATTACGGCTCAAGCAAGATGGCAATGAACCATTACAACATGTATGCACAAGAAAACAGCGGCTGGGTTAAATTCACTTCGGCCCTCAAGTATATCCCGTTTGCACTTATCAAAGTTCTTTTCGGTTACATATTTTAATTAAAAAAAGATAATCCGTCGGAAAATTCCGGCGGATTTTTTATGCTCACTCTGAGCTACACAATATATTGCAAAAACACCGCAGTTATAAACAAAACCCCGAAAGAGGAATCTTCCGGGGTTGATATAACAAGATAAATTTTTATCTCTTG